>Ga0307377_10002988_pt1 | contig 19492 bp, 20 predicted proteins | sample TR3MG_FD_202535 | JGI IMG/M metagenome (GOLD analysis project Ga0307377, IMG submission 202535) | Soil microbial communities from Risofladan, Vaasa, Finland - TR-3 | ecosystem: Environmental > Terrestrial > Soil > Coastal area > Acid sulfate soil | place: Finland: Risofladan, Vaasa | collected... | reverse complement strand
TGCCAGAAGCCATTGACATCGGTGGTTGCTTCCCAGGTCTGGCCATTTCCAGTAACCGTGATCTTCCAATCCGCTATAGCTGTTCCCTTATCGTCGCGTTTATAGCCGGATATGCAGCGTCCTACTGCCTTGCGATTAATAAAGTTCAGACCAGTCTGATCCTCGCCAGCCAGCGTCACAGTGTGGCATCCTGCGGGTGAGACTTTCACCCAGCCGGGCTTCTGCTCTTCGCAGACCGTATAAGTTCCATCGACAAGATCGCAGACCTGCCAGAAGCCATTGGCATCGGTAGTAGCATCCCAGGTCTGGCCATTGCCGGAAACCGTGATCTTCCAATCCGCCAATCCCGACCCGCTTTCATCCCGTTTGAAGCCAGAGAGGCAAGATACCCTGGCATTGACGAAATCGAGATTGGTTATGTCTGTGCCGGCCAAAGCTACACTATGGCAATCTGCGGGTGAGACTTTCACCCAGCCGGGCTTATCCTCCTCGCAGACCGTGTAAGTTCCATCGACAAGATCGCAGACCTGCCAGAAGCCATTGGCATCGGTAGTAGCATCCCAGGTCTGGCCATTTCCAGTAACCGTGATCTTCCAGTCCGACAGCGCGGTCCCCTTATCATCTAGCTTGTGACCGGATAAACAGGATATCTTGGCATTTACAAAGTTAATATCGGTCTGATCCTCACCAGCCAGGTTCACAGTGTGACAGTCCACGGGAGAGATTTTCAACCAGCCGGGCTTATCCTCCTCGCAGACCGTATAAGCTCCATCTCGAAGGTTGCAGACCTGCCAGAAGCCATTGGCATCTGTAGTAGCATCCCAGGTCTGGCCATTGCCGGAAACCGTGATCTTCCAGTCCGCCAATCCCGATCCGCTTTCATCCCGTTTGAAGCCAGAGAGGCAAGATACCCTGGCATTGACGAAATCGAGATTGGTTATGTCTGTGCCGGCCAAAGCTACACTATGGCAATCTGCGGGTGAGACTTTTATCCAGCCTGGTTTTTGCACTTCGCAGACCGTGTAAGTTCCATCGACAAGATCGCAGACCTGCCAGAAGCCATTGGCATCGGTAGTAGCCTCCCAGGTCTGGCCATTGCCGGAAACCGTGATCGCCCAGCCCGACAGCGCTGTCCCCTTATCATCTAGCTTGTGACCGGATAAACAGGATATCTTGGCATTTACAAAGTTAATATCGGTCTGATCCTCACCAGCCAGGTTCACAGTGTGACAGTCCACGGGAGAGATTTTCAACCAGCCGGACTTATCCTCCTCGCAAACCGTGTAAGTTCCCTCGACAAGATCGCAGACCTGCCAGAAGCCATTGGCATCGGTGGTGGCCTCCCAGGTCTGGCCATTTCCTGTAACCGTGATCTTCCAATCCGCTATAGCTGTTCCCTTGTCGTCGCGTTTATAGCCGGATATGCAGTTTGTTTCTACCCATGTCTTTTTAGCTGTCTGGCTCGGCTTATAAGTAACCGCTTGCACCAGTGGCTGCTTGCCATCTGCGTTGACCCAAAGCAGACCGCCCGGTTGATCTACTTCTGCTGTGGCGGTTATTGTGTCTTCGCCAGCATTTGATCCAGTGTAGCTGAATGTTGCGATTCCGTTAGAGGCTGTAACCACTGTTCCTGAAGCAGTATTTGCACCCTGTACCTGGAATGTGATGGTCTTGCCAGAAGAAGGATTCTGGTTCAGTTTTAGTGTAGCGGTTATTGTATGCTGGGTGCTGACTTCATTAGTTGCCGATGCCGGAGAGAGGGCCAAAGAGTAGGTGTTCAGGGTGGGTTGATTTGCAGCAGCTATGATATCTCTGGCAGGATTAAAAACAATTGAGGGCAAACCTCCCGAGGATATATCCAATGAATTTGTATAATTCCAGATAGCAAGCTGTACTGCCGCAGCTTTTTGGTAATCAGTTCCAGCAGGATTGCTGGTGGTAGGATAATAGTTGTTTAGGATAAAGATTAAGCTGGGATCGGTTACATACGCACCGGAATTGTAGGTGAGACCTGGCCCGGTAGTCAATTCCAAATCCGCACAGTACATAGGCACTCTATTGCCATTCACCAGAACATAAATCACGCCCGAAAACTGCGGATCATTGGGCAAATTGGGATGACTAACAGACCGGCCAGGCCCTTGATAATTGGCATCTACTATACCGGTAGCAGCGCAAGCCATGTCCAACTGAGCAGCAGAAAGAAGAAACATAATTATTGTGAAAAAGAGGACGTGTCTACACTGGCCACGTCCTATGATTGATATCTTCGCAATAGTCGTCATCACTATCAGATCCCTACCTTTTTGTGTCCTCTTACCCTCGCGTTATCCATCTCTATTCAGCAATTATCATATATTTTTACATTTTTAACTATATTTGTCATTTAATAAGACTAGATTTAATTCGATTATCACTAACATAAGATGTTGTATACCCTTTTTGAGGGATAAAATACCGTGAAGTCTAAGTCCTTAACCTTGGCAATTACTATTTTTCAGTATTTTAAACTCTTAATTTTATCGCGTATCATTGATAATTATTATCACTACGAAAGAACATCGGAGCGTCAGACCGGCACCTATTCGATTCGATGCTTTTCTGCGAACAATATTATAAAAATATTTTCGATTAACCCCACCTCAAATGAGCGGAATATACAAAACAAATTATCCGTACGTGTTTAGCACCTCCATAATCACTCGATAAATGCTGGTTTTAGTCAATGAAAGCTTGAAGAAAAAGAACTCGCGCGGGATTGAACAACAATATCAATAGCCCAAATCACTTGAGGTTGGCTCTCTGGAACAAATAGCGCAAGAAATCACAAAATGGATTTATTGATGCAGATTATAGTGAGCTAAACACACAATTATTCCTTTGCCGGATTCTCCATGAGTTTAGATAAAAATTAGGAAATAAAATGAGGCAGGCACCGGGTCTACAATAATTATCATGCATATTAGGTTGAGGAATTATATAGATGCCATTAGATCCCTGCGGCAAGCCGCGGGGCATCGCGAAAATTGCACCTGGTGGCCTAGTAGTATCTGGGATATCGATTCTATGCCGGCAGAAAGCAAAGCCTAGAAGAAATCTTTGCCTTTAAACACCTCTGAGTATACAGTCTCCTCTAGCGACTCAAATTGCTGCAATTGAGATTTCACTCTACAGAGCTTTATATATTTCTTTGTGCCAAAGATCATTGGCAAAATGAAGACTACAGCAAGTAGGGCCATCATTGCCGTGCTAAAATCAGTTAGGACGCCCTTTTGGTGTATATATGATAAATATGCGACTACATTGACGCTGAGACCGAGGGCCGTAATGAAAAAGTATTTCATTATAGTAAGATTTATTTTATTGGACTTACCCTCAATTTGTTCGATCAATTCATAGGTGGCATCAGTCAAACTATTCCCCAGCATAACGATCACTCCTTAATCCAATCACCAGTTTCAAAAAGCTCAAGGTTAATCTTAGCGAACCATTCGTATCTCTCTTTGCCAAGTGGAGTCAGCTCATAGGTTATCACTACCCTCTCTCCCCATGCCTCTCTCTTTTCCACTAAATATCCAGCTTCCTTGAGCATATCCAGGTACTTCTCCCCGGAAGTTGTCTTCAAATTCGCACATTGAACAACATGCGTTTTAAGAACGCGTCCCTTCGCCTCGCTTTTAGCGATGCACTCCAAAATTTTCAGTACTATCTTTATCGCAGGTCTGTACTTTACCACTTAGCTACACCTATCCTCATTAAAATTAAAAAAGATTCCCATACCTTTGGTACGTGACATTCTAACTTCTCAATAGTTTCACAAGATATATAACCTTAAGCAAGTATATGTTGTATTAGTAGGTCTAAAAGGCTCATTTGCCTCCTTGAAGATCTACCTTCCCCTTAATATTTTCCTTAATTTCTGATAGATAAAGTTCGTTTTGGGTGTTCCTCGACATTTAACTTAAAAAGATTTGAGCATCTGGAGGCGGTTTAGTCCTTGTTTATTCCTATGTTGCCAGCACGGTCATAATACGTTCAAGAATCGAAGTCCCTTCGCTATTGCGCAGTGTGCCCAAGATCTTCCTCAGAACGACATGCTCTCGTAGATTGGTCAGCTCCACAACTGGATAAATGACAAACGTGAACCAGCACTCGAAGCCGTTCCTAATCGGTAGCATGGAGATCTGTAGTGACTGTTGCAGGCGACCTGCTCCGCAGTAGCCTACCATCCTGCGACTCTTATGATCCAGTTTACGGGAAGTGCTTGGTTGTCTTTAGTCGGCAAGGCACCTGTAGAGCTTGCCGTCTAGCTTATCGAAGAGGTAGGACGCTCCTTAGTCACATTCTCCAGTTGGACGGCAACAGCAAGGATTCTATAGCCATAGAAACAGACAAAGAAGTCTCCGTTCATGGGCATTAGTTGGAACTTCTATATTTGCCATTCTGACACCTTCGTCACTGGTGAAATACGGCAACTAACTATCTGCAAAGTGATAAAGCAGTCTCAATTCATCATCACGAATCTCAATCGCAAAGGGCGAAGAATTCGGCGATTTTTTGCTGCCCGAGTTCCAGCTATCCGTTGCCATTAACAGTATGCTCTCTAATTTCCAACCAGGCTTTGGCAAAGTGAATTTCACTGTCTGCCCCGATCCATAAGTGAGGGAGGGGGCCAAAGTGAGATTCATCAAGATATATTTGCCCCGCTATCTTGCATTAATATCGTCGGAGTGTCAAAGTCTTTGCATCAGGACTAATGACATCCTTTTGGCGTCCTTAGAGACGTCTTCATTCCTAGAGTTCGGAAAGCTCGCTATGAACATGATTGATATTGTCTCGCAAATTGATTCCTTTTTCCGTTGTTTCATATAATAACGTCTGCCCCTTCTTTGCCTCTATCAGTTTTTTTTCAAGTAATAAGTTTATATAAGGATTTACGGTTCTGAAGTTGAGGTTTGCCTGATATACTATTCGCGTTTTGCAAGCTCCGGATTTACATATCGACAGCATTTGAGAAATTATTGCTTCTCTGCTTCTTTTTAATTTCATGGTTAACCCCCTCTACTGATTTCGTTATCTTGGCATTTACTGGTTATGATATAAGGAATGCCTATTTCCTTTCATCATGCGTTTTTGCATATTCCAAAGATCATCAAATGATGCCTATTTGACAGATATATTGCATTGTGATCGTTTACTTAAATGCATTCTTGTCATAATGGCACATCGAAAATTTTTCAGTGCATCTATTGCAGGAAGGTGCGAGATTCATGATTTTTCTTCTCGTTTTTCTTTCTTGTTTTGCGTGGCGTCCTCCTTACATCTCCTCCTTAAAGCTATTATCTCACTTTGTGAAGTTAAAATAGTAGGAAACAAATATAGGGACAAATCGTAGTTAAGATCAATACTAAACTTGATTAAGTTTTTAAATTTATAACAATCATACGTAGCTAGACTCTGATGCTATGCACGATGGATCTAAAAATTCATAATGTTAAAAATGACTTATAGCCACAAAATCAAGATATTTTCATGACGACGCACGTATCTTTGATGGAGAAAAAAGCTTTATACTTATATTGAGGAACATTGAGCAAGGAGATTGCAGTCCCTTTCATGGGTGGTGTAATTGAGATATTTCTTACCATTGATGATACTATTTTTGATAATTGCACCATGGATAATCGCATCCGGAGAGCAAGGCTCAAGTGTTAGGTCGGCAACCGATTCACTGATGCTACTTGCAAATGAGTACCGAGACGCTGCGCCCAGAATCAATGAATCCTCAAAGGATACAGAAATGAACCTATCAGACTCAGATATTATCCTAAATAGAGCAAGCATAGGTTTTTCGCTTGGCATGCTGGCCAACAATGAGATTAAATCAGAAAATAAAATAATGAATAGCGATCCGACTTATGATTTAGGACTCCTTCTAGATGGCAAGAAAAAAATTGATTCTGAAAATTTTTTTTACAAGAGTGGGAATGAATTCAGCAATGGCATTATTGCGCCAAGCGTCGACTATAGGCATTCTTCATCTGATGCGGGCAGTGCTTTGCAGTACCTGTACGAGGGAACAAACTCGATCGATAAGAGTGATAAAAGCCGAGCCATTTATACATATTCTTCGTCAGATACGGGCAGGACTTTGCAATACCTGTACGAGAGGACAAACTCGCTCGATGAAAGGGATAAAGACCAAGCCGTTTATACATATTCTTCATCAGATACGGGCAGGACTTTGCAGTACCTGTACGAGGGAACAAACTCGCTGGATGAAAGGGATAAAGACCTATTCGCCTATCAATATCCACAATCGGATCCGGGACGGACTTTGCAATACCTGTACGAGAATAACGATGCCTTACGAAATGATTTCAAAAAAGGCGGACAGCACTCCGACACGATTAATGATTTGGGCTGGCTTTCCACCTCAACACAGGAGATGCCTGAGACATATAGCAGAAAAATAACATCGACACACGCAAATTTTGATGCTTTGCTAAGCAGCTCATCGAGTACTCCAGCAGCCACACCTTTAGATACCCCCCCGGATACCTACAAACGGGAAGCCATCCTAGATACTTCATTAGCGGAGGGCAACGCTCATGGCTCAAAGAAATATGCACTAGTAATTGGCATCAATAATTATATGTACAAAAAAAAGCTCAGTAATTGTGTGAATGATGCGAACGCTATATCAAAATTGCTGGAAAAGTATGGATACAAAATAATAAAATTGACAGATGAAACAAATGATAAACCTACTAAGAATATTGTTGCGAGTGCATTGGACAAGATCGGAAAAAAGAATGAGATAGGAAACGTAATAATATACTATTCAGGCCATGGTGAGGTTGATGAACATGGCAACTTTTACCTGATCCCCCGGGACGCAAACAGTTCTTTTTCGTCCTACATCAGGCAGGAAGACATAGACCAATATACCAAGGACTTGAAGAATTTAGCGATAATCATAGATGCATGCAACAGTGGTGCATTCAATATTACAAACGAGGAAGGACGGCTGGTCATAGCCTCTTGCAGAGAAAATGAGCCAAGCAACGAGGAGTGGCTGGGGTCCCTGAGCGTATTTACAAAGAACCTTCAACGGGCCATTGAACAAGATCACAAATCAGGCAATAAATTGATACTGCAAAACATATTCAAGAAAGCGCAGGAAGATACGATGAAGTGGACCGCCAATCCATTCACAAGGCAAATGCCACAAATAGTCCTCGATTCCACTGGTGGCACATACTATTTGAATTAAGTAATTTATTTCGCTCTGTCGATTAATCTTTTAGTACGTGTTTGGCTGCTGTGCAATCGAGAACACCAAGAAAATAAAGCTGGATCCGCCCTCTGTGAGACGTGTCAGGATGGACTGGACGAAAACCAAGACCTCTGGTCTAATCAGTCTTATCTTAGAAACCGCGTGAATGGGACGAAATGATATCCAATAACTTTTTAAATCTTAGAAAATTGTTAACATTATGGAGAAGATCTTATGTTGACGTATAAAATTGGATTCACGTCGCTGTTTTTTATATTAATCATGGTATCGACAACATCCGCAGCTTCTGATCTTACTGCGGACGGGGTTGAATATGACAATGCTACGAATATTATAGAGAAAAATAAATTGATGACGTTCGTGGACGAAGCCACTGCCTACGTAAAGGATAACGGCAAGGAGAAGGCTCTCCTGGAGTTCAATAACCGTTCCGGACCATTTGTCAGAGGAGAGCTCTACATCTTCGCCTATGACTTCAATGGGACCAATATCGCCCATCCCATCAGACCTGACCTGGTAGGCCATGACCAAAGAGGCCTGTTGGACATCAACGATGTGGCCGTGGTTAGAAATGAGCTTGCTTTGGCTAAAAGAGGAGGCGGGATCATGTATCTTGTCTTCCAAAATCCCATCCATGAAAACAGGGAAGAGCTGAAGCTGATTTACCTTCAGAAGGTGGACGACAACCTGTGGCTGGGTTCTGGAACATACCTCTCCAACATTTCCGCCTCATTCAGTGAGGAGGAGGAGAGCGAGCTTGTGGCCTTTGTTGAGGAAGCTCTTCAGTTCGCCCATAAGAGTGGCAAGGAGAAGTCTTTGGAGGTTTTCAACGATCCAAAAGGCAACTTTACCAGAGATGGACGATATATCTTTGCCTACGATTACGATGGTCGGACTTTAGCCCTTCCTTACCAGCCCGAGCTAATAGGCACGAACCGAATCGATGCTAAAGATCCCAACGGAGTTGATTTCATCTCGCAAGCCATCGATGCAGCTAGGATGGGGAACGGTTTCTTCTACTATATCTATCCCGACGCATCTAAGAACATGACCCCGGCGCTCAAGCTCAGCTATGTAGTGGATGTCGATGATGCTTGGTATCTGGGCTCTGGGATCTACACTTGAAGTGAGACGTAGAGGCTAACAAATGTCAATAGAGGGATATGCAATCAGGAAGGCAGCAAGGCATGAAGTTGATCTCATCATATCCTGGGCAAACTCCGAAGGATGGAATCCTGGTATTCACGATGCTGGCAGCTTCTACAGGACAGATCCACAGGGTTTCTTCATTGGAACGTTAGAAGGCAAACCAGTAGCAAGTATCTCCGCAGTAGCCTACGGTGACTCATTTGGGTTCCTGGGGTTTTACATAGTCAAACCTCAGTTCAGAGGCCGTGGATTTGGTACCGAGATATGGAACGCGGGGATGGATTACCTGAAAGGCAGGAACATCGGACTTGATGGAGTCTTGGAGCAGCAGAAGCTGTATGAGCGAAAGGGTTTCAGGCGATATTACAAGAGCGTGCGTCACCAGGGAGTTGGGATCGGGCAAGAGAGCAGAGCTGAGGACATAAAAAACCTCTCACAGGTGCCTATGGAGGATCTTCTGGCTTATGACGATCAGTGCTTCCCTGTGGCCAGGCATGTATTCACCAAATCATGGATTAGGCAGCCTGGGGTGATTGCCATCGGATCTCTGAATGAGGGCGAGCTTGAGGGCTATGGTGTCCTCAGGAAATGCAGCCAAGGCTACAAAATCGGGCCGCTTTTCGCCAATGATGAGACGGTTGCTGATGCTCTGTTCTGCGCTCTTTGTGGCCACGCTCCCCAGGGTGCGCCGGTCTTCCTGGATACACCAGAGCCAAACTCTGCAGCTTTGGACCTGGCCAAACGTCACCATATGCATCCCGTATTCGAGACCGTGCGCATGTACTCCAAGGAAGACCCCGGCCTCCATATAGACAGAATCTTCGGCGTAACAAGTTTCGAGTTAGGCTAGACTTTCCAATTGGCGGGAATTGGGCCTGGTGGATCTGCAGGTCCTCGGCCTTCCCGCTTCTGGCCCATGCCTGAGCTTCCTAGGGAAAAACTCTCTGGCCATAACCCCTCTTCCAGCCAGCCCTACCACCATATATATTTTTATATGTCTATCACCGAGTAAGATCCGGGCAAGAAAATAATAGTATTATTAAATGACAAATTGTCAAGCTATCCTTAGAGGAGTGAGCTAGTTGGGATACAATGTTGAGGATAAATTACAGCAATTCTGGCATGCTACCAGCCAAACGATGGGGCATTGACATGAGATCTAATTCAATGTGCTTCTGGCTATCATTATCCGATAAGGTCAAACAGCCTATTAGCTACCTAATCTCGGCACTGGTAACGTTTCTGCCCATCTCAGCCCTATTTGTAATAATACATGAATACATTCACAGCACTACTGCCTGGCTCCTCGGTGCAAAGGAAAACCCGATAATAATCCAATGGGGCAATCTCGTGACTTTGGCAGGTTGGGACGAAGACGTATGCTATTCCTGCCTTTTCGACTCGGGTCAGGGCACTGTAGCAGCGGTCATCGCCGCAAGCCCGCTCATCTTCCAGGCAGCAGTCTTTATCGTATGCTTATACCTCATGTTGGGAGACCTTCTCCTGAAGAAGCGGCTAATGTTTCATGTCGTCTTCTGGGTGGCTATCATCAACTTCATGGAACTTTTCGATTACATAGCGATGCGGTCCTTTGCCTCCAATGGCGATATTGGAAACATCAACCATGGCCTGGGACTCTCCCCCTAGCTTTTATTCACGGTAAACATGCCCCTGGTCCTTGCTGGGATATACCTCCTCTTCGGCAGGGTACTTCCTAGGGTAAACGTTGTGGTCGCGAAAGGAAGCCTTTCCACTAAGAGGCTCATCCTGGTGCTTTCCGCGTTCATATTCTTCCTATTGGGAAGCGGACTTCGGGTGATGATCTATCTCTACCCTGATCCCCAGTGGATGTTCGGGCTGATCGGGCTCGCGGGTTTTGTATTGGTGGTGTATCTCTGCTGGCCGACGAGGGGGTGGGTAGTCAAAAGAGAAGGAGAGGTGTTAAAAAAATTGGGAATATAGATTAAAGGACCACAATTGATGGGGGTACTCTACTACCAGGGTCTTCTGTAGCCAGATGTCAGAACCACTTTTTTACTGCGCTCATCCAAACCAAGATGGAGCAGTAGTGGCAAACGCGAAAAGGCCAAGAAGCATTTCCAGGCGGTCCTTGAGATGGAAGGCCCCCAAGGGGCTTTGCACGTAAAAGGGCAATTTAGCCCGACTTTACGTGCAGGAATTCTGGTTGTATCCCATTTTCGTACATCTCATGGATTACCACGGTTAGGTTGTAAGCAATAATTTTAGCCAGTAGCTCGTTTACCTGAGCAACTGGATTCTTGGACTTCAGAGTCTCACCGAACTTGCGCTTGATGGCCGCGTTTGTTGCCTCGATGTTGCTCCTCTTATGGTAGTGTTCCATGAACTCATCGCGGTTAAGCTTGAAGTAATGGTACATCTTGCTCCAAAGGGCAGAACCTTTGGTCTTGCCAGTTGCGTTCTTCTTGAAGGGGATGTATGCTTTTCCGCCAACGCTCTTGACAGTATCAAGGTTATTGCGTGATGAATAGGCCATATCAGCCGTGACCTCGTTTATGGTGAATCCGTTGGCTGTCTTTTTGATCAAAGGACCGAATTGAGGAGAGTCGCCACCATTGGCTTCTGTTATAGCTACAGCCGCGACCACGTTAGTTTTTACGCCAGCGCAAAGGTGAGCCTTAACCCATTGATGCTCTTTCTTTTGGCCGTACTTCGCGCCGGTATACGCATTGAATTGAGTGGTTCTAAAACCCGTTGAATCGACTGCAAAATCAACCTCAATGCCTGCAACAGGCAAAGCGGAGAGCATTACCAGTTTTTGCAGAATCGCCGTTGTCTCCGGCTTATTAAAGAAATCTGACGGTGCATTGAAGCGCGGTGCGTGGTCGATTTGCCCTCGTTCTACTGCATTCTCAAAGAGGCTGTATGCTCTGCGGCTGGAAAGCTGAGAGTAAACTTTCTGGATCACGCAGAACACGGTCTCCTGAAGAGATAGGCGCGGTCTGCCTTTGGTCTGCTTTGGCTCTGGTATGGCTTTAACTAAGTCCTTCAACAGCTCATCGAATAGCTTGACCTCGGCTTTCTGAGCTTCATTGTAGGCGTTCCAAGCCTGGCTATAGGTTAAATGGACCTTTTCAGTGACTGTGCCTTCTGGTGTATCCTTCTCGATTTCAAGGTAATATCGAGTAGCCTGTATGTGCTTGCACTTTCCGCCGCGATAAACGAAATCCGGGCAGGTGCAGGTTATGCCGTTTTGCGTTGCCTTGACCTCATATGCACCTTTTCCTGATTGAGATTTTACCTTGAAGGAGTTATTATTGACCTTTTTGACGTTGCCGTTCTCTGCTATTGCTTTACCCCGCTCTTCTCTCATATCCCACATACTACAGTATATACTTCGGAAGGTATTTATAACTTGCGCATACTTTGGTATAGGCAAAGTTATATACTAGATGCGTGCTATCTGTATAGCATGACAGGTCAAGCTACAGTCAAGATTTACGCGGTAAAATCGCGACATACTATTAATTTACCGAGCGATTTTGTAAGAGATAGTGCTTTTCCGTTTAAGGTAGGAGAGGAATTGATAGCGAGAATCGAGGATAGCAAAGTGATAATCGAGAAGAAGCAATAAAAAGACGACAAAGTTAGAACTTACTCAATAGCGTCTACATCTGGTATTCTCGAATAATAAAAAGCTAGTTTATTCCTTAATTCCGAACGCGATTTTTTTGAAAGCTCCAATATTTTACTGCCTTTGGCTTTACTTAAAGCCTCTTTGTAATCGCTCCTTTTGTCTTTCTCGTGGACGATACAATTACAATTTACTTTTGAAGCATGTCTAAAGTCAATGACATAATAACCCGATTCAAATTCATCATATTCGTTTGCATTTATCTTCAATTTTACGTGATATTTTTTAAGCGTTTCATCTTCTGTAGAGGCATAGAAAAATAGGTTGTCTTGAGAATAAGTAAGTTCTCCCTTCGGGTCTGGAGTGACATCTTCATCTAGTTGTTTCCATTCATCCGGCGAGTGGGGTAGATTTAACAATGTCATATTATTTCTATAATTCAAATTTTTAAATAATACTATAATTATTTTGTTAACTTGCACAAGGGGGGCCAGCAAGACGGTTTTCGCTCCAATCGAACAGCACGGAGTTAGAACCGCGAGTAGTCGCGGTAATTTGACATCTATATTATAATCTACAAAAGAGTTCTTGATCGGCTCCGTGTGATGAGGTTCTGCCAATACATACCCGGTTACAATGTCACCTAACCTAAGATTATCACTCCACTGTTCTGCATAAAACCCCGAGGTGCTCACTGATCCTCTTCAGATCCTTCCGGGTATTTTTCGCTTAAGTCAAGGTATCCAATAGATTGTATTTGTTGCATTTTTTGTAATGCTGATAGGAACTCCTTCTTGATGCCAACTCCAACTATGCCAAGGATTCGTCCATCGGAGTCTATTTTAACGCGAATATTATATTGGTTAAAAGGATAAATTAAAACAGATTTGTCGCCCTCTGCGTCTATACCAGTTGTGTAGTGTCTGGATTTTTCAAATATAGTTGCTTGATCTTCATTTTCAATCATTTTCTTTTATTCCCCCTCCATCCAGTCATAAACTGGTTGCTTTATTGTTGCATGGTATTCTTCGGCTATCAATATATGCAAATCATCGGTAATCGATAGGTAATCCACGGCGTCTATATCGGAAATAGATCCATCGAAATCGAGAATCAATGCGTCTATATTTTTGCTGTCCGGCTTCATCTTACCAAGACTTTCCATGTATCCAAGATTATATGCCCGTCCGTTTTTGTTCTTGTGAATAACCGCACGAAATGCCATTTCTTGTGCATCTGCAATTTCGAACCGATCTATCGGAAACTTTGAATTATACCATTGTTTAATAGTTTCATTATTTTTAGCAGGCAGTGGACAAAAATCAATATATCTTAAGCCAATCCTATTAATTATCGGTAGAGTTGCCAATTCGATAAAGGCTCCAACCACGAGTTCTATTGTCTTTTTAAATTTTTTGCTATCATTGTCTCCTAAATCATAAGTCTTATGGAATTCAGAAGTCATATCTAAAGAATTGGTTGTAATATTAAGTACCACATTATTTTTTGATTCGAATTTCCAAATTTTGTTCCCTGAAGTATCTTCTACGTCCTTTGGATCTATCCTGAAATCTGGTCCCACGTTTGCCAATAGTAATTTCTGACGCTGTATCAACTCGGATTTAGGAAAATATCTCATGATTTTTTGTTGCATATCTCCAATCTTACTTTCTAAATAAAATAAGTTGGGATACCTGATCTGGAATATTACCTGTCTCACGGTCGGGCGGGAATAGATTTTTGGGGTAACCATTGTTGCCTCACACTTCTCGTCATTATACCTTACCACGTAAATAGGTTTTGTGCCCGATTGCGCCCAATCAAATAACTTTTCTCTTAAAGTTAAACCAATAGTATGTAGATAGATATAACCAATTTACTATAACCTTCTGTCACTTTCCGTGCATGAAAGGGTTCCCGTGCAAAGCCCACTCAACCAGAAACTACAAATATCTATAACGAATATATAGATAGTTTGCCGCGTCCTGCAAGGGTTGGCGGGTGTGCCGTGGGCTTAACGTAATTCCGATAATGCTCTGTTGGCAGGGAAGATTTGGATGCTTGCTCCTCCGAGGGGCAGCATGCGGTCGATTCCAGAGTATAACCTGGTCCTTGTTTCAGGAGATGCATGCCTTCGTGGCAATGCATTCGGGCTTGGGAGCCTGCGAGGCTTAAGAATTCCGGCGGCTGAAAGTTGCATGCCATAAACGGCCTAGCAATCTGCCGGGACTCGCGCTAATACACGGCCGGGACAGGAGCGTGGCAAAAAACCATTGGCTCTAGGCGAGCACGAGGCCCATGAGAACGGGTTCCCGTAAAACGGACGCTGTGTCAAATTCCAGTGCGGTGCCGCCTTCCAGCCTAGCTTAAAGTCGGGCTTCGGGCAGGGTCAGGCCATCACTTTTGTGAATGGCTCCTCCAGAAGGGCGCTGTGGCTTTCGGCGCTGGCCTGCCTGAGACTTCGATTCGCTCTTTTCTGTTATCTCCTTTGCTAGGATTCCTGCACATGGCTCTCCCCGAAGGAAAGCCTTAAATATCGTTAATTGACGTATAGCGTATTGGCGAAAGTCGATGGTCTATTTTCTCCCTCTACACCCAGATGACTTTTGCCTCCCTCCTTATTCATTATTCAGCCACAACTTTGGGCAAGCCTTATTGCCTCAGCCATCCATCTTTTGTAATAAACAACGCCAGCCAAGAGGAGAAGACAAGAGTGGGAGTGATGCGGCTTGAAAGCTGGCCAGGCTTGGTAGCACCTCTTTTCGATAACAGAGAACTGGATGCAGTAACATTAATGGTGGCGAGATAAATGGACGATATAGATATGATGATTCTTGGGGCGATCGATAGCATTTCCCCCAAGTCTTTTGTCAGTCCCGTCAAAGTCAATGAGCTCCTAAAGTTCAACGAAACGGAACTTGGGAATCGTTTAAAGCTTTTGAAGAAATCAGGACATGTAGACATTATGACCAGTGAATATCCGTCTAGTTTGACTCTTCCGAATGCCATCTCAAAAGTTTATCTCACCGATTTGGGACGACAAAGCTTGACGCAAAAATGATAGGACTTTTCAATGCTGCAATGTTCCTTTCCCTCTTGCATCTTTTTGCCCTAAAGGTCCATGTCTTTTCAGTCGCTGCTCTCCTCCGGAAAACCATTATCGTTATAAACTAAGCATGTGACCACAAAAGAGGAAATGTGCTGAATGAAAGGGAGGATTTTGCGGATGATCAAGCATATCGTTATGTTCAAGCTCAAAGAATCGGCAGAGGGCAAGGATAAGGCAGAAAATATTATGGCACTGAAGGCTAAGCTGGAAGCCCTGCCTGGTCAAATCGAGGAGATCAAGTTCTTCGAGCTGGGCATCAACTTCATCGAGGCGAGCGTGGCTTACGATCTGGCACTCGTTTCAGAATTCGAGAGCAAAGAAGCTCTTTTCAGCTACCAGAAGCATCCCGAGCACGTCAAGGTGGCGGAATTCGTCGGCAAAGTATGCGAGAGCCGGATTGTAGTGGATTATGTCCGCTGACCTGTCCTCGTTGAAGATCGGAGTATGCGGCATAGCCTGTCAGGCTTGCCCTCGCATGGTGTCGGGAAAGTGTCCCAATGGAGAGGCAGGCTGCCGGCCCCGGGAGAACAGGATGTGCCAAATCGCCACCTGCGCTTTTCGAAAAGGGGTGGCTCTCTGTTTCCAGTGTCCGGAGTTTCCTTGCGAGACAACGAAGCAGGGGCCGATAAGCTACGGCTACTGTCAGTTCATCTCGGGCAAGGATTTTTAGGCAACTTTCATCTTCTTTCCTGATTATAATAGGTCATGCAGCTTACAATCAAGCCTCTGCCGCCCTTCGACTTTGACCTTTCCGCCCAAATTTTCTCGGACGGGGATGGGCGCATGCAAAGGTATGAGGACGGAGTCTACTGGCAGGCTATACGTCTCGGCGGGCGACTGGCTCTGATCCGGGGGCGCTCCACTGGAACTATCGCCGATCCACAGCTTTCTGTCAAGATCGAGCCAGAGGATGCCTTTTCCCTGGATAATAAGGCGAATATCGAGACCTATGTTATTAGACTTTTCAACCTCAAGCAGGATCTATTGGCCTTTTACGAAGCCGTGAAAGGGGATGACATCATGGCCCAGATAACAAAGCACCTGTGGGGTCTGAAAAGCCCCACCACATCCACAGTCTTTGAGGCGCTCATTGATTCCATTATCGAGCAGCAGATATCACTCAAAGCCGCCAAAAGCATGCAAAGGCGATTGATCGAAACCTTTGGAGATGCTTTGATACTTGGCGCAGGCACCTATTTTGCCTTTCCCAGTCCCGAGAGGCTGGCAGCGGCAACGATTGAAGAGCTTCGTGCCTGCGGCCTCTCCGGCAGGAAGGCAGAGTACGTGCGAGGCGCAGGCAAGCTGGTGGCAGAAGGGCTGGACCTGGGGGCTCTGCAGGCCTGCGATGAAGCAGCCATTGTCGAGGAGCTTTCAAAAATAAGGGGCGTGGGCCTCTGGACCGCAGAGATGACCATGATCCGGGGAATGCAGAAGTATAACGTCATCCCTGCCGATGATCTGGGCCTACGAAGAGTAATATCTCATTACTATTATGGAGGCGAAAAAATTGATGCAAAGATGGCCCGCAGAATAGCGCAAGCCTGGGCAGGCTGGCGGGGCCTGGCCAGCTATTACCTGATCGTGGCTGAGCAATTGGGCATTGAAGCAGGGCAGGTAGGGCGCTGAGATGGCCCATTTCTTTGCAATTTCCATCTGCTTTCCATCTGCTTTCAGGACAGCTCATCTTTCAGTCCTTTGACGAAGTGGCCGTGGGTTATGCCTCCCAGGGTCAGGGGCCGGATGGACTCCTTCAGGTCCTGCAGATCTTGAAGAAGAGTCCCGTCTCCTTTCTCCGTCAGATCTATGGCCATTTTATAAGCCCCCGTCATCTCGCGGGCGTACTCCCGCGTTCGGCCCCGCGCGTCCACGGCCACGCCATCCAGGCCGATTGTGAAGATCTCGGGCATCAGGTCCAGCAGGCAGGTCTCGGCTGAGTTGAAGATGTGCGTCCTTAACTCGTCATCCAGGCGCAGGGGAAAGATGCGCCTCATGTCCTGCAGGCCCCAGAATTCATTTGGATCGTATTTTCCTTTGGCAGGAAGGGGCATGCAGTCCTCGGCCACCATCACTTCCAGATTGCCCTGCACCATCAGCTCCATACGGGGCGCGTCCGGGGAAAGGCGCGCAGCTGCGACGATCCTGGCCAGTTGCCGGGCAGAAAGTTCCGGCGAGAGGGTGAGAAGCTCTAGGGGCAGAGCGAGTGCCTGCACCGTTAGGTGATTGCAGACATTCAAACCCGAGGCCCCATAAAGATGGGCATCAAGCCGGGCGTCGAGGACTGCCTGAAGGGCTCCCACGTTCTCTACCATGATCCCATCGGCCATGACCGCCGCCAGTAGGGGCCCGGCGAACTTGAAGAAGTCGGCGTGCGTGATCTTGGGCCACTTCCATATCAGCTCTGCGTCCCCGCAGATGGCCTTTGCTTCTTCTATCATCTTCTCGATCTTTATAGCCCGATCTTTCGTCTCTTCCCCCAGAACGGGCTCAAAGTAAACCCGCCGACATCCCCCCTCTATAGCGCCTCTCACCGTCTCCAAGGAATCGGCATAGATGGCCAGTGAGGGTCTGCGGCTCACAGCAGAGCCTGGGGCGGCGGAGGTTGAAGCGGCAGAAGCAGACTGATTCATCTCTTTCATTATATTTCGGGCATTCTCGACCTTCTCTTTCGTGGGGCGCCATTTTTCTAAAAGGGTCTCTTGGACCTTTTCCAAAAGATCGCGGCGAAGCTGGTTTAAGGCTCCCAGGGGGGCGAAAAGATCCTCTGCGTAGTCCATGCTTATCTTGCGGACGACAAAAGGCGTTCCACCCATACGCCGCATCTGCGATTCGATCTGCTGCCGGGTTATGGGCTGATTTTTGGCTTTTTCCATTCTAAAGGCTGCTTTGACCTGGACGCTACGGCCATCTTCCAGCCGGGCCTGGAGCAGAGGTGTGCCCTCTTGCCAGGTGATGTTCAGGTCCAGAGCAATCTGTGTCTTGGCGGAGGAGATGATATCCTGCGCTTTTTTGGCCAGAGCAGTGCTGCCCGTCAGATAGACTTTGGTGCCCGGTCGCACCCTCTCAGGCGTTATCAGCCGCAGCATGCCGTCCTTTTGCACTACTTTTTGCACCACCAGCCCCATCTCCTGGCCGGGGGCTAAAAAGACCAGGCCGTCTCCCTTCTCAGGGCAGAGCGACCCGGAGAGCCTAACCGCCGCCTCGCCTCTCTGGGCATCGAAGGCAGCCACGCTGCCGATGAGAACTCCCCGGTTGTCCGACATCTCCCGGCCCATGACATCTCTGGCCCCCAGCAGATGGCCTTGTGTAAAATCGCGGTTGAAGGCTAAGGCCAAGTCTCTTTCATCCTCGGGAGTTGGCGACCACTTGCCAATGGCAAAGGCATCCAGGGCTCTTCTGTAAATGCTGGTTACAATAGCCACATACTCCGGGGACTTCATCCTCCCTTCAATTTTCAGGGACTCCACCGGCGAGCGGACGATCCTGTCCAGATGCCTGTAAACGCAAAGGTCGCGGGTGGATATGAGAAATCTCTCTTTTAGCGGCTGGGCGGAAAGGCTTGCCGGTCGGCCGTATCTGTCTTTTTCGCCTTTCAGCAGCACATAGGGCTTTCTACAGGGCTGGGCGCACATGCCCCGGTTGCCGCTGCGCCCGCCAATGGCTGAAGAGAGAAGGCACTGCCCGGAATAAGAGTAGCAGAGAGCGCCATGAACGAAGACCTCCAGGCCGATTCGCTGCGACTTCGTATCCTTCCTCAGCTCTTGCCTCAGCTCTCTATCCATCTCTATTATCTCATCCAGGCACACCTCTCTGGCCAAGACAGATCTCTTAAATCCAGCGCGGGCCGCCCAGAGTGCCCCCTGCCGGTTATGGATGGTCATCTGGGTGGAGGCGTGCCTCTCCAGCTCCGGCACTATTCGGCTGGCCAGTAGAGAAGCGCCCAGATCCTGCAGCAGCACGGCGTCTGTGCCCATTTCATAGAGCCTGAGAAGATATTCGGCCACATCGGAGAGCTCATTTTCTCTGATGAGTGTGTTGACCGTCACATAGACCTTTACGCCCCGCAGATGAGCGTAGTCGATAGCACGAGCTAATGCTGTCTCATCGAAGTTTGCGGCGAATTTTCTTGCCCCAAACCTCTTGCCGCTCAGGTAAACGGCATCAGCTCCTGCGGCGATTGCGGACTCTAAAGCCTCAGGCGAGCCGGCTGGGGCGAGCAGTTCAGGCAGTCTTCTCAAGGTTTATCGCCAACATAATGAATATGGATTCTCTCTCTCTTTCAATCGGGTACAAGAAATTGCCAAAAGCTTGGAAGTCAATTAGC
>Ga0307377_10002985_pt1 | contig 19498 bp, 17 predicted proteins | sample TR3MG_FD_202535 | JGI IMG/M metagenome (GOLD analysis project Ga0307377, IMG submission 202535) | Soil microbial communities from Risofladan, Vaasa, Finland - TR-3 | ecosystem: Environmental > Terrestrial > Soil > Coastal area > Acid sulfate soil | place: Finland: Risofladan, Vaasa | collected... | reverse complement strand
AGGGCGTAGTGTTATTGAGTATTTGCGTAATGCATGTCGTTGTCATTTGGATGGTATTCCATCTCCATCGTTAATAAAAACCACAGCCTGTTTAGCCAAAACCGCGTGAACGCTTACGAAAATTCTTGAATCCCTGCTGTTGTCCCTGTTATCGCCCATAACAAAGTAATACCCCTCAGGCGCCTTTACCGGCCCGAAATTCCGCGCCGCCCCTCGAAAAACCGTGCTCATTACCGCATGCCTGAATCCATCCAGCTCTTCCATCGCCAACGTGCAGCCATTTTTCAACTGTCCCGACAGGTATTTTCTGTATTGTCCTTCAATCGGTGCATACCTCACCGCCCGGCCGTTCAAAAAAAGCCTGCCGTTTCGCAGCTCGATTATGTCGCCCGGCTTCCCTATCACTCTCTTGACCAGTCGGGTCCCGTCCTCCGGAGAAAAACAAATCACAATGTCCCCCGTCTCCGGGTCCGACCATCTCGCCAGCCGACACAGGCTAAGCGGCAATCTCAGCCCGTACGCCAGCTTGTCCACATAAATCAGGTCGCCCTCCAGTATGGTCGGGCTCATCGAGCCTGTGGGAACCCAGTTCCAGTCAGCCAAGCTCGATTTTACCGGTATCACCACAAAAACTATCAAAAAAATGGTCAGCCGCCATTCTTTCCACACCCGGTTAATAAACCTTTTCGCCTGCTCTGTCTTCATTGTTCACCCCAATAGATACATATCGGCCGGCAAATACTCAAACTATACGTCAATAACCCCGCCAATGTTCGCTTATTTACCCCCTCCACCAACAACTCGAAAAAAGGCCGCGAGTCAACCCTCCCCTCCAGCGCATTCCAATGTCACCTTCCTCAAGTTGATGGTGTTTACGGATTAGCGGCTGTGCCGCTATATGCCTCTCAGCCGTTCTTGACTTCTCTCGGGTCGCTGCCTCTTTCGATAGCCGATATTTTGGTCACTCTTCTCTGGTGTCTGCCCCCGCTAAAGTCGGTATTGAGCCACACTTCCACTATCTTGCGCAGCAACACGTCGTTGATTTGGTCGCCCGATATGCAAAGGACATTCGCATCATTATGGTCGCGAGAGATTCGCGCGTTCAGCTCGTCGTGACAAATTGCCGCCCGGATTCCGTCTATCTTGTTCGCCGCTATGCTCATCCCGATTCCTGTCGCGCACGCCAAAATGGCCCTGTCCGCTTCTTTCCTCGACACCGCCATCGCCGCCGCATAAGCCAAATCAGGATAATCAACCGGATTGCTGTCGGTCGTGCCAAAATCAATAAACTCATGGCCCAACTGTGCGACTATGGCCTTAACTTGCTCTTTCGCCTCGAAACCACGATGGTCGCTTCCAATCGCTATCTTCATATGACAAGCTCGTTAATCCTTTTTTTGACAGCCTCTTCTATAACATCTGCACAACTTTCGTAAAACCCCTGTGGCTGTCCAACAGGGTCAGGAATATCCTTATTCTCTGCTAACAACATACACTTATTCCCGGCTTCCCCGCCAAGAGCGATAACGCGTTCCCAGTGCATATTGCACATCGCAAATATCAAGTCGCTCTCTCTGACCAGTTTCTCAGTCAGCGTCCGGCTCTTGTGAGCCTTTATATCCACTCCTCTTGCTGCACAAGCCGATATCGCTTCAGCGCTGGCGGCAAAGCCTTTCGTATCGATAATACCTGCAGAACCTACCTTATAACCCGCCGCATCAAGCTGGTCAACCCTCAATTCCAGTTTTTCCGCCAGATATTTGCCGAACATCCCCTCCGCCATGGGGCTCCGGCACGTATTTCCGGTACAAACAAACAAAAACCTGACCGCCGAGATCGCTTCTAACTCTTCCTTGGAGTACACGCCCTGCCTCAAAATCTCCAGACCTTTGACGCCGGTTTTCACTACCGTACTGTTTTTCTTATATCTGCAAGGCCCGCTGTCCAGCAGCAGTTCGATCCGCCCGCCCAATTGAGCGAGAACCTCTTCTGCGTTCACTGCCGGCTGATGACCGCTTATGTTCGCGCTCGGCGCCACCACGGCATGCCGGGTCTGCTCCAGCAACATTGAAGCTACAGGGTCATCAGGGCACCGAATCCCCACAGAATTACCCTTGTACAAATGCTCAAAAACTTCCGCATCCAGCCTATCTCGCTGCCTGCAGATGCCCTCCGCGTCCAGTTCGAACACAATGGTCAAAGGCCCCGGCCAGGCACGTTCAATCAACTTCTGAGCCCTCATCCCAATGACGGGCACGTATCTTTCCACCTCACTCAGGCGGCTGATATGTAACGTGTACGGCTTGCCGGCCTCCCGCCCTTTGAGCTCGTTCAATCTCCTTAGCGAGTCCGTGCGGACGCGGCAGGCAATACCGTAAACCGTCTCGGTGGGAAACGCTACTAATCCCCCCGCATCGACGACCGCTGCCGCTTCTTTGATCTTCGACACATCGGGTGTGGCACCGAATAGTTTCACGACTCCCGTCTGCATTGGCCACACAAAAATACACTAAACGAGCCCTTATCGCAAGTTAAATGCCTTTACGACACGCAATTATCATTGCCCTCAGCAGGCAGAATCTCCTTTTTCAACTACGCTCCGACGCGCGGTCCGCCAAGGCCAGCCATTGTTGATTGCTTGGTTTTCGCTGTCACAACTTTCAGTTACTTTCAAGTAATGCCTTTGGCTTGCGCACATCTACCGACCCAAGCACCAGGAAAATCTCTATCGTCCTATAAAACCGCCAAAATAAAAAACAGAATCCGACGCTGCATAAAATTCTTTGCGAGAACCGGTAATTTGCCCAAATACGCTAATCTATCTAAATTAACATTGCCGATAACTTTTATCAAACTGACGGAACGATTGTTTGTATGGAGATTTGAACTATGGAAACCGCAGTCGAGCAGCGAAAGTATATTCGAACCAATCTTTCCTGGCCCGTAAGTATCTGGCTGCCGGAGGCCAACAGATTCTTCAACGGCCGCAGCGCCAACATCAGCAAGACAGGCGTCTATATCTCCCTTCCGATAACAACACCGGTTCGGCCCGGCCACCTCGTGGAGCTGAATTTCCCTCGTACGCTGGCCCTGGCAAAGGAAAAAGGGCACTTTGCCAGAATAAAGAGCGGCAAAGTAGTCAGGGTCGACCGCAAAGATATACTCAGGGATGCCAGTATTGGTGTGGCCATCCAGTTCCAACAGTTACCGGATCAGCCGGCTGATTGACGCTCGTTTTCGCCCCAGCCAAACCTGACCCCCTGTTTCGGCGGGCCTGATATCCCCGGCTCGTATCATCGCATCAACTTCTACCACCCAAAAAAATCACACTCCCCTCTGCTGCGCAAAAGTTTAATTGCTTGAAAATCATATTCCGAGGCCCTATTATTACGTCTGGCTGGATTAGGGTGATCCTTTCGTTATTTGGCCGCGAAAAAAACCTAAGAGTAAGGTTAAGAAATAGTTTTCATTTTGTGTCCACTATGACTATCGGCAAAACAGTCGAAAACGAACGGCAGCCGGTTTCACAAGTCACTACAGAAACAACCGCACGGTCGGACGAAAAATTTGTCCCCGTCTGCAAGGTCTGCGGAGAAAAACACTGGCCTTTCCATCCCTTGGTCCCCTGCACCAAAAAGAACAAAGTATTGGCAAAGACCAGAGCCGAAACAAAAGCAAAGGCAAAGGCTGACGCCAAAGCCAAGGAAAAAGCCCGAAAAAGAGCTTATGCCGAGGCAATTGCCAAAGCTAACGAAAGAATAAGGGCTGAAGCCGAGCACAGAGCGCAAACGGAAGCAGAGGCAAAAGCCAAAGCTGAAAAAAAGGCGAAAGCGGAGGCTGAAGAAAAAGCCAAAGCCTATGCTGAGGAGATAACCAAAGCCAGAGAAAGAACAAGAGCTGAGATCGAGGCAAGAGCAAGAGTTGAGACGGCACTAAAGGCAGAAAGCGAGGCGAGGGCCAAAGCAGAAGATATGCTCAAAGCCTACGCCGAAGAAATAACCAAAGCTAAAGAAGCCGCAAGGGCAGAAGCGCAAGCCAGAGCAAAGGCCGAAGCTTTGGCGAAGAAGGAAGGCGAGGCCAGAAGCAAGGCAGAAGAAAAAGCAAGGGCTGAAGAGACCGAAAGAGTTAAAGCCGAAGCGGAGGCACAGGCGGAGGCGAAGGCCAAAGCTGAAGCCGAGCAGAGAGCAAGAACGGAAGCTGAAGCAAGAGCCAAAGCTGATAAGCAAGCGAAAGCAGAGGCTGAAGAAAAAGCCATAGCCTATGCTGAGGAGATAACCAAAGCCAGAGAAAAAGCAAGATCAGAAACTGAAGCCAGGACAAAGGCTGAAGCCTTGGCAAAGGCAGAAGCAGACGCGCGAGCCAAGGCTGAAGAAAAAGCCATAGCCTATGCCCAGGAAATAACCAAAGCCAGAGAAAGAGCAAGAACTGAGACCGAGGCAAGAGCAGGAGTTGAGGCGGCGTTAAAGGCAGAAAGCGAGGCGAGGGCCAAAGCAGACGATATGGTCAAAGCGTACGCCGAAGAAATAGCCAGAGCCAAGGAGGCCGCAAGAGCGGAAGCGCAAGCCAGAGCTAAAGCCGAAGCCTTGGCGAGAGCGCAGACCGAAGCGAAAGCCAAGGCGGAAGATACTGCCAAAGCCTATGCCGAAGAAATAACCAGAGCCAAAGAAGCCGCAAGGGCAGAAGCACAAGCCAGGGCTAAGGCCGAAGAAAAGGCCGACGCAGAGGCGGAGGCCAGAAGCAAGGCTGAGGAAAAGGCAAGAACAGAAGAGACCGAAAGAGTTAAAGCCGAAGCGAAGGCACTGGCGCAGGCGAAGGCGAGAGCCGAAGCCGAGCAAAGAGCCAGGGCGGAAGCTCAGGCACGAATGCACGCCCAAAAAGAAGCTGAAGTTCAAACCGAAGAAAAGCTGCGGGCGATTGCTGAGCGAATGGCAAAGGCCGAACAAAGAGCAAAGGCGGAGACTGAAGAAAAAGCCAAGACTTATGCTGAGGAGATAACCAGAGCCAGAGAAAAAGCAAGAACTGAGACCGAGGCAAGAGCAGGAGTTGAGGCGGCGTTAAAGGCAGAAAGCGAGGCGAGGGCCAAAGCAGACGATATGGTCAAAGCGTACGCCGAAGAAATAGCCAGAGCCAAGGAGGCCGCAAGAGCGGAAGCGCAAGCCAGGGCAAAGGCTGAAGCCTTGGCAAAGGCAGAAGCAGATGCGCGAGCCAAGGCTGAAGAAAAAGCCATAGCCTATGCCCAGGAAATAACCAAAGCCAGAGAAAGAGCAAGAACTGAGACCGAGGCAAGAGCAGGAGTTGAGGCGGCGTTAAAGGCAGAAAGCGAGGCCAGGGCCAAAGCAGACGATACGGCCAAAGCGTACGCGGAAGAAACAGCCAGAGCCAAAGAGGCCGCAAGAGCGGAAGCAGAGGCAAGAGCGAAAGCTGAAGAAAAAGCCAAGGCCTATGCTGAGGAAATAGCCAGAATCAAGGAAGCCGCGACAGCCGAAGCGGAGCACAGAGCCAGAGAGGAAGCTCAGGCACGAATGGACGCCCAAAAAGAAGCTGAGGTTCAAACCGAAGAAAAGCTGCGGGCGATTGCTGAGCGAATGGCCAAGGCCGAGGAAAAGGCTAAGGCAGAGACGGAAGCAAGAGCCAAGGCCGAAGCACTGGCAAGAGCGCAGACCGAAGCGAAAGCCAAAGCAGAAGATACGCTCAAAGCCTATGCCGAAGAAACAGCCAGAGCGAAGGAAGCCGCAAGAGCGGAAGCGCAGGCCAGAGCTAAAGCCGAGGAAAAGGCCGACGCCGAAGCCGAGGCCAGAGGCAAGGCTGAAGAAAAAGCAAAAGACGAGGCAAGAGCAAGGGCCGAGGCACAGGCCAAGGCAGAAGCTGAAGCACAAGCGAGAGCCAGGGCCGAGCAAAAAGCGAGTTTGGAAGCCCAGTTAAGAATCAAAGCCGAAGAAAAGGCCAAAGCCGCAGAAAAAGCAAAAGCCCAGGCCGAAGAAAGGGCCAGGGCCGGCGCACAACGAATCGAAATTGTCGGCATTCCGGCTAAAACTATAACTTGCGACTGCTGCGGCAGAAATGAGGTTCCGGAAAATCGGTCGGTCAGAATCGATTCGGGCCAGGTCTTTTGCCCGGACTGCCTCGAGGCGCTGAGAGGAACACGAGTCTTATGAGAGCGGCGACAGCGACGCTCTTGAGCGCAAACGCAGGCTCACGATTGAGCGCGAACCCGGCTGGCCGGGCAATGGGCCTGTAACAATATGATGGCAAGAATCCTGCTTGTAAATCCGCCCATCCACGACTTTGCCGCATACGATTTCTGGCTGAAACCCTACGGCCTGCTGAGCGTTGCCGGCCAACTTCGCGGCAGGGCCGACTTCAGGCTGTTCGATTACCTCCACCGCCTTCATCCGTTCATGCCCCGCAGACGGGGGCTTGAATCCGACCGGTGGGGACGCGGGCGATTCCAGGAAGAAATAATCCCGCCACCTCCCTGTTTGTCCGGGATTCCGCGGTACTTTCGCCGGTTCGGCCTGCCTCGCCGCATGTTCGAGCTTTTTCTCAAAGAGCAAGGGCCGTGCGATTTTGCCCTCATCCAAACGGTTATGACCTACTGGTACCCGGGCGTACAGGAAGTCGTAGAGGACATTCGCAAAATATGCCCCCAGGCAAAAATCATCTTGGGCGGCAACTACGTGACACTTTGCACCGGCCACGCGCAGGGATTAGGGGCCGATTTCCTCGCGACAGGCACGGACCTCCAGCCGCTGTGGCAATATCTGAATCTGCCGGGCGACCCGAAGCAGCCGGCGCTGTGGGAGGCCTATGATAAGCTCACAGTCGGCGTCCTGAAACTCGCCGACGGCTGCCCCTTCAATTGTACCTACTGCTCCGTCCCCAGGATTTACGGCAAATTCAAGCCCCGCCCGATGGAACGCTCCCTGGCCGAGCTTGAGTTGTTGGTAAGATGTGGGGTCGAAAATATCGCCTTCTACGACGACGCCCTGCTCTTCGACGCCCAAAAGGTCCTTGTCCCCTTCCTCGAAGAAGTCATAAAACGCAGCATCAACGTCAACTTCCACAGCCCGAACGCCCTCAACGCGCGCTTTGTCACCAAGGAGCTGGCCGAGCTTATGCTGCGCGCGGGCTTCAAGACTTTTTATCTGGGCTTCGAAAGCGCATCTTCGCAATGGCAGCGCCGCACCGGCTCAAAAGTCTCCTCCGACGAGCTGACGCAGGCCGTCCGGCACCTGACCGCCGCGGGCGCCCGGCCGGCAAACATCGCCGCCTATCAGCTTCTCGGCCATCCGGACGCCGACGCCCGCGAGATTGAAGATACGATGCGCTTCGCCAACAGCCTCGGCATACGAGGCACCCTGGCCGATTTTTCCCCCATCCCCGGCACACCCGACGGCGACCGCTGCTCGCAGTGGGTCGATATGGCCGAGCCTCTCTTCCACAACAAGACCGCCTTTCCAATCATCCTGATGGGCTTCGACGAAACCAACCGCCTCAAAGACCTCCAGCGAAAACTCAATCGCTCCCTGACCCCGACGTAGCCGATTCCCCACAGCCCATCCGACCCTTGCCTTTCACGCATAACCCTATATACTGTTCATCGATATTAAGGATAATCAGATGCCGTCAATCGCGCTCGTTGGGATTATTATCTTCGCCGGGTTCGTTTGTGGTGAGGCCGCAAAAAAAGTAAAACTCCCCAAAGTCACCGGCTACATCCTCGCCGGCATACTCCTCAACCCGGGCCTGTTCAATATCATACCACAGAACTTCACTCAACACACCGACATCGTGACAAACATCGCTCTCAGTTTCATCACGTTCTCCGTCGGCGGCACCCTCCTCTACTCACGAATCAAAAAGCTCGGCAGAACAATAATCTACATCACCCTCTGTGAGGCGGAATTTGCCTTTTTCGCAGTGGTCGCAGGAATTATTGCCGCCGCCCCCCTGCTCATTCACGCCCCCGACGCAACCTGGACCACCACCTTCATACCCGTCGCTCTGCTTGTCGGCTGTCTCGCATCACCCACAGACCCCTCCGCCACACTCGCCGTCGCACACGAGTACAAGGCAAAAGGCCCCGTCACTTCCACCATCATGGGCGTCGCCGCCTTTGACGACGTCCTCGGAATCATCAACTACAGTCTCGCCGTCGCACTCGCACAGGCGCTCGTCACACACAAAAAGCTCGACCTCTCATCCTCACTGTTGAAACCCGCAGCCGTCATCTTCGGCGGAATCGCACTCGGCGCCATCTTCGGCCTCCTGCTGAACCTGCTCACAAAATACATGGAAAAGGAGACCGAAGGCGCCTTCATTGTGGCGATTACCGCACTGCTGGCCCTCTGCTTCGGCTGCGCCACCATCCTCGGCATCGACGAACTCCTCGCAACAATGACAATGGGAATCATCGTCGTCAACTACAACCCCAAAAGGGACAAAATCTTCAGAATCATCGAACGCTATACCGAAGAGCTTATTTTCGTACTGTTCTTCACACTCAGCGGCATGCAGCTCGATTTTTCAGTCCTGCTGCACTACCTGCCGCTGGTCGTATTCTTCATATTGCTCAGAACCGCCGGCAAAATATCCGGCGCCATAACCGGGGCCGCCCTCTCCAAAGCTTCGGCCAACGTAAAAAAATACGTCGCCGGAGGACTCATCCCACAGGGCGGAATCGTCGTCGGCCTCGCACTCATCATTAAGCAGAACCACCAATTCGACCATATAAGCGACATCATTATCAGCGTCATACTCGGAGCGACCGTCATCCACGAGCTGATCGGACCAATATCCGCAGAAACCGCCCTCAAAAAAGCCGGCGAAATAAAAACCCATCAATGACCGTCGCGCCACGGTGGCCCAATAACGCCCTGGGGCCGCCGCCAAACCCGTCGATTCCCTCCCCGCCATTGATTCATGGCCCGAAATTCCGTATAATCGGCCACTTATGAGCACTGGAACCATCCACATTAAAAGCTTTGGCTGCCAGATGAACAAGCTGGACACGGCCCTGGTGACCTCCGCACTAAAAAAAGCAGGTTTCAGCCTCACCGACAGCGTCAAAGACGCCGACGTTGTCCTGATAAACACCTGCTCCGTCCGCGACCACGCCGAACAGCGCGTCCTTTCGCACCTCGGCCATCTCAAACACATTAAGGAAAGCCGCCCTGATTTGGTCGTTGGCGTAATCGGCTGCATGGCCCAGCGGCTCGCCGGCAGACTGCTCGAACACGACCCCGTCGATATCGTCTGCGGCCCCGCGCAGATAGCGAAAATAACCGACCTTGTAAACAAGGCCCTCGAACAAAAGAAAAAAACCCTCGCGGTAACGCAGAATATTCGCCGACCCGCCCCCGACGGCCAGGCCGACGCCCTCGAACAATTTGAATCAATATACGGCGCCGAGGACGCACAAACGCCGGGCCAGGCCTTCGTTCGCGCCATGCACGGCTGCAATAAGTTCTGCACCTACTGCGTCGTGCCCTACGTGCGCGGCCCCGAAGTCTCCCGCCCGCCCCGCGCCATAATCGAGCAGATAAAAAAACTCGCCGACCACGGCGTCAGGCAGGTTACACTCCTCGGCCAGACCGTGAACTCATACAGGTACACGGCCGGCCAAAAAACCTGCTGCCTCGCCGACCTGCTTGCGATGGCAAGCGACATCGAAGGAATCGAATGGCTCAAATTCGTCACCAGCTACCCTTCGAACGAGTTCTTCGATGAGATTCTGCACGCGATGGCCTCCTTGCCCAGGGTCTGCAGATACCTGCACATGCCCGCACAGACCGGCTCGGACAAAATCCTCCGCGCAATGAACCGCCGCCACACCGCCGCCCAATATCTCGAGCTGCTCGACAAAGCCAAAGCCGCCGTGCCCGATATCGCCCTCTCAGGCGACTTCATAGTCGGCTTCCCCGGCGAAACCGACGAAGATTTTGAGGCCACGGTCGATCTGGTCAAAAAAGCCGGATATAAAAACTGCTTTATTTTCAAATACTCGCCCCGCCCCGGCACCGCCGCCGACAAAAGCCTGGGGGATAATGTCCCCGCCGAAGTAAAGAAAAGGCGAAATATCGAATTGCTCGCCGTACAGGAAAAAATCAGCGACGAGCTTAGCCGGGCCTTTCTCGGCAAAACCGTAAAGATTCTCGTCGAGGGACCCAGCAAAAAGCCGCACTTAAACGCCGCCGAAGCCGCCGACCGCCCGCAGCTGGTCGGCCGCACCTCCACCGATTACATAGTCGTCTTCAACGGCCCCGCTTGCCTAACGGGCCGGTTCGCAAACGTAAAAATAACAAAAACCGCACCGCTCACCCTCTTCGGCCAACTATCCGAATAATACGCACCACCCGCGACCTCCCGCCTGAGCCTCGCTCATTCTGAGCCGAACAATCCATACCCGCTCCCCCCTCCGCGCTACACGCTAATTGTCCCCATTAATCAATCATCAATTACCAATTATCATTTCGTCATTCCTATTTGTTTCGGACTTAGTCGCTTGAACATTTGAATTTGTTTGGGGTTTAGAGCTTAGAGTTTAGGATTTGCCCTGGCGGTTCAGGCTGTCCCTGACCCGCGACAAATCCTCCCCCGCTCTCGGCTTGCGAAAAACAAACAAATGCTCGTGCATTATCAGGTAAAACTTGTCGCGCTGCGCCTTCGGCCGCCACCGCTCGGTGTATTTGCAGTTGTGCTGCACCTTGATTATGTCCTCTTTCAATACGAACCCGACCTTAAGAAACCGCTGCATCACGCTAAAAGCAAGCGGCACAAAATGCCTGCCCCTCCGCGTATCGCCAATCAGTATCGCGCAGTACCTGTCCCGCTTAAGAACCCGCAATAATTCTCCCGCGATTTTCTCAATCTCATCGCAGAACTTCGGCAGACTGCTTATGTTCGAGAGGTCCCTCGGTATCCTGCCGTCCGAGTATTTGATGATATTCATATAGGGCGGATGCGTCAGGACCAAATCGAACGATTCATCCTTTAAGAAGGACAAATCCCGCGCATCGCCCACCTGTACCTCTTGTCTGCTTGGCGGGTCATGCTTGAAGCGCAGCCCCGCCTCCGCAAGCGCAACCGCTTCCGGGTTTATATCCATCCCCAGCGCATTCCGCGCCAGCAGTTTCGCCTCAATCAGTGTGGTCCCCGCCCCGACCATCGGGTCAAGCACCGATTCTCCCTTTTCACTGTACATCTCGATTATATTCCGCGCTATCTGCGGCGCAAAATTCCCCCGATACCCCGCATTATGCGTCGCCCAATTCCCCCGCTCAGGAAACGACCAAACAGTAGTAAACTCGGGTTTATATTCCATGAGCGGTGTTTTTCCTGCAGCCACTGTTAGACCTGTGCGACTATATCTTCAAGCAAGGCCTTGGCGACCATTTCAAGATTCAGCACATAGTCTGTATAGTTGAATGTTTCGCGTAATGGCAACCGGGTCTTCTGCCAACCATAACCATCAGTAACCCAAATGAAGCCGTGGCCATCGGCTTTCCAAAAATCAAACATACCTTTGTACTCGCCAGCCGTTGACTTCAATTTGGAGCCCCCACCACCGTAAAAGTTGGTCTCTATTAAGAAGAGTTGCCCGTTGTTATTGATGGCAAAATCCACACGGCGGGAGGACTTGTCAACTTTCAGGCTCAATCCCCATCTTTCAAATACGTTCTTAGGTGAAGCTTGCTTAATGTAGTCAAAATTTCGTCTCTGACATAGGTCCTTAATAAAGAATTCAACGATTCCCTCCATACATGTGCCGCCACGATTTTTTCTGCCGTTAGAATCAAGGCCAACCTCAACGCCAATAACGTAATCCACAATGCTTTTGATTCGTTTGGTTTGGAGAAGATGAAGGAAGCCACAGCGCTCCGCAAATTCAACCATTTTGGATTTCTCTATTGAGGCATCTCTTCCAAAGTCATAGGTTTCGTAAATAAACCTATCCCTATCATACTCTTTGAGTATGTGAAACTTCTCCTCGCGGCAGGCAATTAGAACTGGAACTAAGCGGCCAATCGAAGGATGCTTGTCTAGGAGGATGGCAAACTCTTGTTCAATGTTCTCCTTGCCAATAAGGTAATTCAATATGTTCAAGTCTATCTCAACATCCTTGACATTATAGAATACCTTTGTCCAATTAACGAAGTAGTCCCAACTTGTGATCGTACTCTTCAAAGTGCTCATCAAATAGCTAAACACTTGATCTGAATCAGAGCAACCGATCCGATTTTGGAATATCTCACTGTATCTCATCTTTCTCCCTCAATAATTTCTTATTATCAACTCGTTAATTTGTCCCCTGCGGCCACCTTTGCAGTTTATCGCTCTGCTTGCTTTGACTCTCTCGATCCTGAATCCCTTGTATTTCTCCTCAAAGAAATTGTCGTTAGGGTCTTGGTTCTTCGGGTCGGAATTGCTCAACAAGAACTTCGCCCCACTTTGCTCAACATCCCTACAAAAAGCAGCGAGTTTAACCTGCTCCTTTTCGTTGAAGTCTTCCCTTGAGTAGGACGTAAACCCTGCTGTGCGACTTATGGGCCTATAGGGTGGGTCGAGGTAAACAAAAGACCTATTGCTGACATATCTGCCGCTTTGCTGGAAACCAGCACACCCCACCTGCGCTTTTCGAAGTACCTCAGCCGCCGCCCGTAAATTCTGTGCATTACATATCGTCGGCTTCTTGTAATCACCGAACGGTACATTGAACAATCCTCGCTGGTTCACACGAAAAAGCCCGTTGTAGCATGTCTTGTTAAGAAAGACCAACTTAGCCGCTGTTGCAAACCCAAAGTGGCTCCCTTTTTCAAGGTTGAACTCCCTCCTTACGTCAAGGTAAAGCTGCCTTCGCGTTTCGCCTGTCCGCTTTCGGTAGAATGCCCCCTGGAGAACCTCCAACTCAGCTATGACCGCCTCCACATTTTCCTTTACCGCCTCAAATGACCTGACCAAGTCCTCATTGATATCTGACAGGTAGAACCGCCTAAAACTTGCATACCTTTGCGCGATATGAAAGAAAACTGCGCCTCCCCCGAGGAAGGGTTCGACGTAAGTATCAATCCGCCCGTTTGCAAAATCCTCTTTCGGCAGGCGCTTATCTATTTGGTCAAGTAGTTGTGTCTTTCCGCCGGCCCACTTCAAGAAAGGCTTGGCTTTAGCTCCGATAAGGGTTTGTACCATCAGATAAGCTCTCTGGCTTTAACGCCTAACGCTTTCGCAATGCTCGCGACGTTAAGGAGAGTCACGTTACGCTCGTGCCGCTCTATACTGCCTATGTATGTCCTGTGCAGCTCGGCTCGCCGTGCGAGTTCTTCCTGGGTCCACCCTTTTTTGCTGCGCAGAGACTTGACATTCTGCGCAAACATTTTGAGTATAGGGTCATTTCTCATAAGGAGGATTATTGATCAGACCGCTACGGATAGTCTACGAGACTATAAGTAGCATTTTGCAGGCTGGTAATTGGTGAGCTGTTATTTGTCAAATGGCGAGATACGAGATACAAACGACGAGCGACGAACGACGAACAACGGGCGCCGAGCGACGCACGACGCGCGACGCGCGACGAACCACGAGCTACCACAGCCCCGGCAGGAGGCGGAACCTGACTTTTTCCGCGTACTCGGCGTAGCCGGCAAGCTCCTTCCGCAAAGTCCTGTCCTCCAGATACGTCCGGCCAATCAACAGAACCACCGCCGCCCCCGCGGGAATCAAGGCCCAGAGCGAACCCGCGACAAGGGCCATGGCGGGCAGCGTGAAGCTGCCGGCCAGATACCCCGGATGACGCACATACCGGTACGGCCCATCCTGCACCACATAATGCCCACGCTCGGTCTGTATCCGCACCACGCGCGAGAAGAACTTGTTCGTCCACATCGCCCAGAAAATCCCCCAAACCGAAAGAACCAGCACGATGTAGCTCGCTACATAGAGGCCGACAGGCAGCGGCCCCGTCCACCCGAAACGGCCCCCGTCCAGGCACGCGACCACATACACCCCAAGACTGCACGGCGCATAAAGGGAAAAAAATATCCGGTCCCAGCCTTTGACGCCTGGACCGGGTTTGACGCGTTCGGCTAAAAGGTCCCCCTTGTGGGCGAACAGTATGAGCACAACCACAAAAATGACAAAGTACGTCCCGCCCAGCACCCACCCCTGCCAGTAGCTCAGCCGCCCGGCCAATAAGAACATGCAGACTGTCCCCGCCACAATAAACACGAACGACCGCACCATTACTTTTTTGTATGACGGCTTCTTTTGTGTGCCGGTCTCATTCTGCTCCATGTCTGCGGCTCCTTCTCGGTGCGGGTATTATACCGAAAATCCGGCGTTGGAAAAGGATGGACCACCAGCACCCGGCGAAACCCGACCTTCTCGGCGCAGTCGCCAACCTTCTTTTTCAGCGCGCCAATAGAAAACCCCGGCCTTTCGGCCGGGGCTTTATCTGGTTAATAATGTTCCGCCGCGTTAATCTGCGGCCCGGAATATTATGTGTACGTCCTCGGCGAGGGTTTAGGCTTGCACCGGCCTGCGGAAGTGTATGTCCCACCTGTGCCAGATGGCTTTTATAGTCAAAATGTCGTACAAGGCCGCCAAGCCAACCACCGTGTAAACCAATCTCGACGCCGCCGTCATAGGACCAAATATCCGCGCTACGACGTCAAAATCGAACAAGCCGACCAAACCCCAGTTGAGCGCCCCAATCAGCACAAGCGCTCCCACGACACAATCAACCATTTTCAAACCTTCAGACTTCATTTTTCGCCCCCTTTACTCTTATCTTTCCAATCTGTTATCAATCGTTCCTTTTATAATAACTACGACAAACAAAGATTATTGGTTTGCCTTGTTTTTTAAATAGGGGTCGCCCCGTTTTCTCCATAAGGAAAACCCTTAAAAACAGGGCAGCAATTGCCTGATTGGCGGGCGCAACTTTTCTGTCGGCCGCGTGCTCGCCATGCACACAAAAGAAAAGCCCCCGGCCGAAACCGGGGGCAAAAGAGGAGTTCAGTTAAATTCTTATGAAACACCCTGACGCGCTCGCCGGACGCTGCGCGCCTGTTGCAGGACCCGCCTATCCGAGCCTGCCGCAGGCCAAATCAACCAGCCACAATATTCCACGTTCCTTTTCTCCGCGGCCCTTCGCCTCGTCGGGCAAGGCAGGCTCGACAAACTCGCTTCCGGCCTGCTCAATATCCTGCAGGTACGTAAACGTGAGCGAACCTCCGTCCTGCCGGCCAAGCCGATACTTTATGACTTTGACAATATCGTCTTCCAAATCAACCGTATAAACCAGCTCGACGTTGCCTTCCTCGTGCTCGTCCAGCAGTGTAACGTTTACCTCTTTTTCATTTTTGGCCGGCGAGGTGTCGAACCATATCCCCGCGGCCGCGGCGTCCCGACGAACAATATCAATGGTGTGCATCCCCATCCAGGGCCTTGCCAATCCTTTGAAAAAAGCGCCCGGCGGATAAGCAGCCGCGACGCTGCCGTCCGGGCGGACGATGCAGGCCCCTTCGCTGCAGTCGATTATCCGCAGCCCGTCCCCAACGTCCGCCGTAAGCCACGGCGCCTTTTCTTTGAACGCCTCATACACAAACGGCACTCGCCCACGCCCGGAAATGGTCCGATTGCCCGCCCGACCCTCTATCCGAAAATATGTCCACCCTCTGACGTGCATCTGGTCCCGCTGGTCGACTACCGCAACATCCGCGGGCCAATCGTACCGGAACTGCTCCTCGCCCAGAGAATTATACTCATAATTAGTCCTGAAATTAGGGGCGTCAACAAACCGACGGTCAACGGCGGTACGCAGCAGTCCCGTTTTGCGGTCCCGGCTGTATTCCACGCCCCTCATATCGCCTTCGACCTCCGATAGAAAACGCGTCAATTCGGGCGGGTCGCTCGGCAAACGCTGGACCTTCAGACTGCTCCAGTAAAGACGGTAGTTGTTCATATAAACCTGTTTCTCGCCCGCATGGTAATAATAGCTGCCCTCTCCATTCTGAAGCCACGCGCACAACTGGCGCGTCTGCCGCGGGTCCCGCCGCTGCATCCGCGTAAATACAGGGCCGTCAACCCCCTCCGGGAAATAATACGACTGCTCGTAGGCGCCTTTACTCAAACTCGCCACTGCCCCGGGACTGCTGTCGCGCAACTGTATCGTGTAATGAAAACTCTTGACCCCGGCCCTCTGGGGCAGCAACGGCTCCGATTTTGACACGACCGACACGCTTGCCAGCGCCGCCAGGCCGATGGCCGCCGCCGCAACGGCAACCACGCCCACCTTCGTGCCCACGGCGCCCAGAGCCGCCGCCGTCAGACCAACCTTCGTCGAGCCGGGCAGAACCGTCACCGTCGAGGCCCCCTCCGCAGGCGCCGTAACCTTCCCGAACAGACCCAGGGCCATAACAAGCAGCCCCTTGCTAAGTCCCCGGCCGGCCAATTGCCTCTTAAGCGCCTGTTTCGCTCGGAAGAACAGCACCCGCGCCCTTATCTCGCTGCACTGCATCGCCAGAGCAATATCCGGATACGACAACTGCTCCAGACAACGCAGCGACAGCACCGCCCGGTACCGCTGGTTGACCCCCTTCATCGCCGTCATCACCGTCTTGGACAACTCCTCTCGAAGCAAATGACGCAATCCGTCATCTTCCGAATGCCCCGCCTGCTGTGACAGAAAATCCTCATAAAAAACCGACGCGGAAACCGCCGCCTTTTTCTGTCTGTATTTGTAGTACTCTTGTATCTTGCTGTGAGCAAGCCGATAAAGCCAGGGCCAAAAACGTCCCGCATCTCTTAACCTCTCAAGCGATCTAACCATTTCCAATAGCGTCTCCTGTGATAGGTCCTGTGCCAGGTCATAATCGAGAGTCACGCGATAAACGTACGCGCGCACCCTCGCTTGCGCTTCCCGGGCCAGTCTGTTCTTCGACTCTTCCTGGCCCTGCTGGGCCAGCCTCACCAGTTCAATCCATGCCTGCTCGTCAATCATAAATGTTGTCCACCAAAGTGAATAGACGTCATACCCGCCGATTTGTTACAGTAAATTTTATAAAAAACCGGAAAAATCCCATTTTCTCCCCAAAAGCACACTTGCCGCTTCTAAATCCTTCAGCCCAAAAGGCTTAAATCAGCCCCAACCCGACAAAAAGATAAACGCCTTTGGCCGACAGGCCCGATTTTCCCCAATCGGAACCAAAAAACTTGTGGGCCGACCAATGCCCTTTCCGAACCGTGGCAGCCAATTTGCCGCACCCGCGCAGCGGGGCGATATTCGTCCGCCCCCAATCACCCCATTCAGCCGCCACTCGGTCCTTGATAAACATCCTGACCGCCTGTATCATCTTACCAGCCCTTGCCTTGTTAAGGTACGATTATGCTCTATTTAGTCGCAACACCCGTTGGCAACCTGTCCGACATCAGCCTGCGCGCGCTGGAAACGCTGCGTAAAGTCGATTATGTCGCCGCCGAAGATACCCGCAAAACAGGCCTGCTTCTAAAGCACTTCGACATCCCCAAAAAAAGGCAAATCTCCTTCCACGAGCACAACGAGCACAAAGCCGCGCCCAGGATTATCACTTTGCTCGAGCAGGGCCGTTCCGTCGCACTGGTAACCAACGGCGGCACCCCCGGCATCTGCGACCCCGGCTTTACCCTGGTCCGCGGCGCCATCGAGGCCGGCATAGAAGTAACCATGATACCCGGCCCCGCGGCTTTTGTTATGGCCGTGGTCCTGTCGGGCCTGCCGGTCCACAGTTTCACCTTTCGCGGCTTCCCGCCCCGCAAAAGCGGCCAGCGCCGCCGCTTCCTCGCCGCCGACAAAGATTCACCCCACACCCTCATCTACTACGAAAGTCCCTACCGCCTCCGCGCCTTTCTTCAAGACGCCTTAGACGTCCTCGGCGACCGCCGGGCCGCCGTCGCAAAGGAACTGACCAAAATCTTCGAATCCGTCAAACGCGCCACACTCTCCAAGCTCCTGGCCGACATTGCCGAAAAACCAAAGGGCGAATACACCATCGTCATCGCCCCCTCGCTGGCGCCCTGAAAGCACCTTAAATCAACGCCGGTCTTTCTCATTCCGGCGCACGCCCCGGTCCACTTCGCCAGCTGGCCGCCCGTGGGCCCCCCAGTTTATTCACTAACAAACCCCCTGAACTCATTTAATTCAAACGCGCTTATACGAGCTAAGCCCAAAATCGCTGCACACGCTCATTAATCCGCCCCACGTCTCCGTCCTTGCCTCAACCGCGCTTTTTTCCAGATTAATAAACATTAATACTGTCCCGTGCGAATCCTTCCTGTACGCCCTGACATTCTCTCTGTCTTCTTTTCTGGCCCTTCTGTACCCGTGCAATCTTATATTCCCCTTAATCCTCCTGAACAGACTCATATCTATCGGTATCGCGCCTTTTCTGACCTTCCTGCTCAACAGTTCCGCCTGCCATATACGCCTGTATGAAAACTTCTTCTTCACCATATCACCCGGGTCAGATTTGCTGCATACGCCACTGGGGCAATATTACGCCCCAAAACCTCGATAGTCAACTACGAGCAAATCAATAATCAAAAACCCGCTTGTGGCTCACCGCCGAAATAATCAATAATCACTTATCAACAATCACCGTGAACAAAGTCAAGAATCTGCTTTCGAATTTCGTGCTTTGAAGGTGGCCTGCCAGCCTCCAGGGGACGCAGCAGCGTTTTTTGTGTTTGAAATTGGGTTTGATACCTATGGCATAAATTGGGTTTGTTTTGCCGGAGTCTGGAGTCGTGGTTCATTTCCGTAATCCTTTGTCAAATAAGGTTTTGAATCCGCCGGAGGCGGACAAGATTGGGTTTGTTTTGCATAAAAAGGGCGAATTTGTAGAGGATTCTCGACAAGTGTAGAGGGCATATCCGTCGCTCGTCGCCCGTCGCTGGTCGCTCGTCGCTGGTCGCTCGTCGCTGGAAATCGCATCTTGCGAAACAAGGTTCGTAGTTCGTTGTTCACAGTTCGTAATCTCCTTTGACTTTGAACTTATTGTGGCGTGTATCTGCTGATACGAAAACGTGCGGGACTCCGCCTACCCACCAAACGAACGGCGGGCAAGCCCGCCAAAAAGCCTGGCGGGCAAGTCTGCCCCTTAGGGGCTTTGGGGGGTATGTTAAGCGATTTTCAAACAAAAGTCAAGAAAAAAACGGCCAAAAAAGCACTTATTTGGGTCACCCTAAGATTCTGGCGGGGGCGCCAGGCCCTCTGGATTGAAGTGTGAACGCGCGGGACTCAACACTTTGTTCGGGATGGGATTCTCCTTGGGAGGTCAATATGTTGAGACTATCATGGACAATGTAAGCAGCACAGAATAAAATGTTCACTCCATTAATCCCTTGTGTCTTAACATGATTGAATAATTTTGCTTGTCTTTGCCGATATCCTGAACGAGGGACAAATCGTTGTCCCATAAAGGGTAACGTTCAGGAGATAAGACAATGCAAGCTCTTTCAAAAT
>Ga0307377_10002983_pt1 | contig 19509 bp, 19 predicted proteins | sample TR3MG_FD_202535 | JGI IMG/M metagenome (GOLD analysis project Ga0307377, IMG submission 202535) | Soil microbial communities from Risofladan, Vaasa, Finland - TR-3 | ecosystem: Environmental > Terrestrial > Soil > Coastal area > Acid sulfate soil | place: Finland: Risofladan, Vaasa | collected... | reverse complement strand
TTATAGAAACACTTTTACTTGGAATTGTCTTTAAAGAAATTTACGATATTCTCTTTAAGGAGGAGACTGAAAGAAAATTTGAACTGGAACAAAATCGAAAATTATATTTTGAAAAAAAGTAAATTAAGATAATGCATTTTTGAAATCTTTATTTATTACTTGGTTATATGAGCTAATTTCTCTATAGCAGTATCTATCATTTTAAGCTTAGTTGAGTATTTTTCTAGTAGTTCTGCGAATTTATCAATGTCGATTTCTTTGTTCTCTTTTAGTAATTTCAATTCATTAATAGTTCTTACGATCCCCGCTTTCTTATCAATTAATCTTTCTCGTTTGCTATATGGGATTTTTTGCTCCAATTTTTTCTTTTGAAACGATTTAAATCTCTTAATATTCAAATCCTTTGGCACGAACTTTGTTAAGTATACAGTGCTTTTTGGGACAAATGGGGCTAAATTTTCTGGAATAATAATAATTGGCTCCGGGTCTTGAATTCTTTTGATCTCCTCATAATCTAATAGATCTAAGTTCTTATCTTTCAATATATCTTTAACAATGGATAGATTTTGCTCAATACTACTTCTTTCCTCATTAGATAATTCAGACAGACTACTGATCATTTCACTCCATATTTCTTCCGATTTTAAAAAGTAAAAGTATGCTTTCTGTTGGAGTTTCGTAACTTTATCTTTATTGATATTAGTGATAGAAGATTCTAACGAGGCTTGAGCTTTTAATTGGCATGCTTTACCCATATCGAAATGAAATTGAGCTCTTAATTGTTGCTTTTTTTTCTCCTCATGTTTCTTTAAATAGAATAACCTTTTTGATAGCGAACTTAACCCCGCGTAGAGTTTAGAGGCAAAGTATGTGTTATTAGAATTTTCTTCCTTTAAAGCTGCGATACTCTGCGCAAGTATTCGCGCTTCTTCAGAGTTTAATTCTAGGTTCTCAGATGAAAGAGTTATCCCTAAATCGTGTTGATTAATAGATGCTGCACTAAAATACGCGCCCGTTTTAAAAATTTTGCTACATTCAACCATAGCTATTATAGCATCTTCCCATTCTTCATCCGCTTCAAAATTTTCTGAGATATGAGAGTAAGCTCGTGCCATAACCCATAAATTTCGGGCGCATTCAAACATTATGTCTTTTATCTGGATTTCTCTGTTGTTCTCTAGTGGTTCTAAGAAAGTTGGAGTAATATCTAAATCTTTTAAGAGTTTAATTTGATCTTCATTTTGATAGTTAATATTTAAGGTTTTAGTGTATTCTAAGACAAGATTTAAGTCGTCTAAATTAAAGGTTTCTTCTTCTTTATCTAACGCTTCTTCAATTTTTTTAATTTTATAATGCAGATATCGAATTCTTTGCATTACTTCTTCCGTAAAAAAAGTCACAATTCACACTTACAGTTTTTTGTTTAAATTTCAGTTAAATGTATTAATTCAATCTCATTTTAAAACCATTTTAAAATTATGAAAATTAGTACTTCATATTAAAAATGTTCCATCAAGATATCTTTATTTTTGAATTCGTCTCGGGAGGAGGATTTAATCAAGCGGAAATCCCTTCTTCTTTAATCTGCGAAGGTTATGCCATGTTGAGGACAATTATAGCGGATTTTAAGAATTTAGGTTTTCATATTACTACTCTGTTGGATTCCCGGATAGATTTTCTATCGCATTATGTAAAAGCAGATGTAATAAAATCTGTTAAGATGGAAGAAGATTATTTGAAAAAATATACCGATTGCGTTAAAGATTCTAATTATTGTTTTGTAATAGCACCCGAATTTTCAAGTATTCTCTATAATCTTACAAAAATTGTTAAAAAGAATAAGAAGATATTATTAAGTATAGATTTAAATGGTGTAAAGCTTGGAGCATCTAAGATAGAAACTTATAAGTTCTTTATAGCAAATGAAATGAATACTCCAAAATCATACAGTATCCCATTTAAAGGAAGGGTTTTGGATTTAGATTTTATCCTTCAAAAATTTGATCACCTAAATAGTTCCATCGTAATTAAACCTGATGATGGAGTAGGATCAGAATTAATTTTTTATTTCGAGAAAAAAGATGATATTTTACGTTTTTTTGAAAGTTCTAACAAAATATTAGATACAAATAGAAAATACTTACTTCAAAAATATATTGAAGGCGATCCTATGAGTGTTTCAATCATCAATGATCAAACTCTTGAAAAAACTGTCAAAAATAATTATAAAATTCTAAGCATCAACGCTCAGAATTTACAAATAACGGACCCCACTATGGATTCTGTGTATCTTGGAGGTTCTACACCCGTAGAACAGTTTGAACAGTTAAAAGCTCAAATAAAGGATATATTAAATTGTGTAGATTTATCAGCTTTCAAAGGCTATTTTGGAATAGATTTTGTGAAAAAGGCTGACAATTCTCTATCTTTTATCGAGATTAATCCAAGATTAACTACATCCTATGTAGGAATTAGGAATGTATTAGAATTCAATCTTATGGAGTTACTTCTTAATCAAAAAAAAAAGTTACTTAAGAATTACGAATTCATTCCTCATAAGTTTTCAGAATTTACTCTAATGAAATTGAAATATGATGGAGAGTATACATCGGGAGAGATTAATAATTTAGTATTGCCTAAATTGATAAATATGGTTCCAGAAATAATAACTCCACCAATTATTATAGAAGGAGTAAATAAGAATCAAGAAGCTTTTTATTCTTGTTTTATCGCTACAAAATCAAATGACATCCAATCGTCGAAGTATCGTATTTCTCAGATTAATCAGATTTTTAGCAAGTTTGATTTTAGAATAGCTAAATAGAAATTAAGAGGATAATTGAGAATCCACCATAATGTATTAGTAATGAAACTATAAGCGAATTTTCAATTTTCAATTTTTTATTAATACTTAAATTATAAGTTAATAACCACAGAGACCACACTTGAAATAAAATCATAAGTACGTTGTCTAACACTCTAATATATGAAAAATCTAGAGCTCCAGTTGAGCTTAAAATAAACCGCAACACTAAATAAATATCTAAAGGAAAAAAGATTATTGCAAACGACGCTAAAAACTTCAGTGTATTCTCTCTTTTCCTATAAATAACTCGAGATAACCCCTCATTTATTAGAAAATAAAGAAGGATGTTTCCTATAAACAAAAAAGCAAGTAGAAATTGAATAATTGCTTCAGCAGTAGTAAATATCATCAGGGATTCAGCGAAAAATAGGAAAAAGGGGAATAAACCGTTCAAACCGCAAAAAATGGAACCAATTAAAGCAATCAGAATTGAAAATATCATTACACTGTATGTTCTCTTGTTCTCGTAGTTTAAGTACGTTTTTGGAGTAAGGAACATTAATCCTTTTAAAATGGGGGATTTGAATTCTTTTTTGCTGAACTCAGGTGTGATGATGGTATCTTTATTATCAATCAGCGAAGTATAAGCGTGGAGTCCTAATTCCGTCAAATAATACTTTTTATCATCTTGCTGTTCAATTAGACTAGACAAAGTATCTAGATGGTGATAAATAGTACCTGTGCTCACATTTAACTCATTTTTAAGATATGTAAATGAAGAAATTTTATTTTCCCCTATTATTTTGATTATCTTTCTCCTTATTTCGTGACTTAAAGCATAGTAAAAATCAGCTTCGGCGTCAGAAGAATCATTTTTTTTTTCTATTCCTTCTTTTTCTTTAATTTTTAGTTCCCTTCCTAATTATTCATGTTTGGTTAAGAGTATGTTTAAAATTTCGAAAAATATTAGAATCGAACCAACAATTGAGAAGTAAAATCCGATTTCTGCATAGGGGATATAAAGGAGTTCTCTGGGAATGATCTCAAGAATAAATATCATAAAAAATCCAAGTCCTATGAAATTAATTATCACAGAATTAATTTTATACTCCATATTATAAATGATTACCAAAGTTCCAACTAAACAAATTATCCCACAAATTAAAGGAAATAAATATAAAAAAGAATCTTCAATTGCTACACTTGTGGTCAATATATATATAGTTAGTAAAGATTGTCCTGAAAACCAAGACAGAAATTGGGAAATTATCAATAATATCGAACCAACTAATCCTAGTAACCTAAAATCTAAATATTTTTTGAAATTCATTATTTTTCAGACACAAGAATTTTTTATTTATATAAACATTCAAATAGTATAAACTAAAATAGTAATATTAATTTAAGTCTTAAAACACGACTTTTAAATATACAAACTTTTTACCGATTGATATGCCGATTGAAGAAGTTTTTGAAGATGATCTAGATTCAATTCCTTTGTTTGACTATTTGAAAAAAGCGATACCCGTTGAAGAACTTAGGGATTTCTCTTCCTCAAGACGCATAGGAAGCATAGATTTCGTCAAGGGAGTAGCAATAGTTTTTATAATAGGGGCGCATACAGCTGCGGCGTGGCTTGTTCCTTCCTGGAAGTTTTTTTACGGGATTGGTTTTGCCTTTCTGGACATATTTGGCCCCTCTCTATTCGTCTTTCTATCCGCCTTAAGCGTTGTTTTCAGTATCCGCCGCAAAAAGGGAGAAATAAAAGAGAAGATTATAAGGAATAGAATTTTTTCTCGGGGTATGATGATTATAGTTATAGCGGTTATTTTTAATTTAATCTCTATAGAATTTACTATCGAAGGTTACTCTTTTCCCGCAACCTTATGGGGTTGGAACATATTGATGTTTATAGGTTTATCGCAAGTATTTTCTTATTATGCATTGAAACTTAGTAAAATTGCTCGCGCTATTATTGGTATGTTTATTATCTTTACATCTGACGCAATTCGGCAATATCTCTTTCAAGGTAAGGAAGCAGGAGACATCTTAAGCTCTATATTACATTATATTATCACTTCACCTTCTCCTATGACTCCGTTATTACCTTGGATTTCGATCTGTTTCCTATCTTCAATTTTTGGCGAATATTTATACGAAGCAATGATTAGTGGAACGAAAAAAGATTATAAAAAATTGTTTCGAACATTTTTATACTGGGGTTTATTTTTCGTCCTCGCAGGTATATTTCTAGGAAGAAATTCATATATACCAGGGGATGAGTTTATTGTTGCTACGGATTTTACGATTGGTACGCTACCTTCAAGTGAATACCCTCACATACTTCTTTTATATGACATGAGAACGCAAATGATTATACCTGACATTACGTATCCAGCTATGTGGGAATTTTTAATAAGGGGAAGAGCTCCCAACATGATATATAATCTGGGTGCTGCTCTTATGCTCATTGCAGTATGTTTCTACATCTTAGATATTAAAAGGAAAATGAATAATTTTATATCAATGATAAATTATTATGGAAAAGTATCATTAAGCTTGTTTTTGTTACATTTTGTTTTTATAACTCTCTTTTTGAATGCTTTAGATATCACCCTTTATTTCATTTTATTATTCGGTTATCTTGGCTTTTGGGGCTTCACAATGTATGTATGGAACGAGTTCTACAATGGTGTAGGAAGTCCCGAATGGATCATGGTTCAAGTTGGACGAATCGGACAAAAAACTGGAAAAACGGTTAAGAAAGAGATACTTCAAATCGAAGAAGAAATAAAAGGAACGGTTCAAAAAATAAAAAAAGACCATGAAGAAAGGTCAAAGAAATAAATCTCAATTTAAATTTCGATTTCTAAACAAAATTATTTAGAAATTTCAAGTTCATACCTTTTTTTTTAACTTATATAATAAAGTTTAAATTTTCATATGATGAGAATACCTTATAATTTTGTAGTTATTGATTTACAAATAAAATTCAAATTATCAACATATCGATGAGCGAAAAATGTCAATTGAAAATGAATTTAAAACAGCAACCGAATCCCCTCCTCTCTTTAACTATTTGCAAGAACTAATTCCTTTAGAAGATATCCGAGATTTTGCTTCTCCAAAGCGTATCGGAAGCATTGATTTTGTAAAAGGTTTTGCAATAGTTTTTATTATGTTAGCACATTCAGCTGCCATTTGGTTAAACAGTGAAAATTACTATCTCTATGGAATGTTATTTGCATTACTAGATTTTCTTGGGCCGTCCTTGTTTGTTTTTCTTTCCTCTTTAAGCGTGATTTTCAGTATTCGAAACAAGCAAAACATATTGCCATCTGTAGTGATCCGTATGAGGATATTTTCTAGAGGCATTATTATCATCTTTATCGCTACAATTTACAATGTTACTTCTCTTAGCTTAGGAGCCTATGGTCTTCCTTTTCCTCTAAACCTATGGGGGTGGAATATTCTAATGTTCATAGGCTTTTCGCAGATCTTTTCTTATTACGCATTAAGATTGACAAAGCTTTCTAGGGCTATTTTAGGAATTATCATCGTTTTCTCTTCAAATTTCATAAGAGATCTTCTCTTTATCCCAGGTATTGAAGATGGTAATTTGGTGGTTATTATTGTTCATTTTATTGTAATAGGTCCAGATCCTATGATTCCTCTCCTACCTGGACTGGCGATCTGCTTTATTTCTACAATTTTTGGTGAATATCTTTACGAAGCGATGAACAAAGGAACTCACGACGCGTACGTTGGATTGTATCGTATTTTCATGATATGGAGTATAATTTTAATTTTAATTGGTATTGGACTTGGATTTCAATTATATACCCGTGAAACGATATTAGGTGGTGTATTCGATTACCCTAATATAGCTCTCCTAGATATAGCAAACGGACAAAAATTTTTTGTAATCTCTGGAATGCCAGAATTTTTAATTAGAGGAAGAGGCCCAAATTTGGTATATAATTTAGGTGCTGGTTTATTAGTTATTTCTATTAGCTTTTACTTCATTGATATTAAGAAAAAATATGGTAATTTTGTTAAAATGCTAGTATACTACGGCAAAGTATCTTTAAGTTTGTTTTTCGTGCATCAAATATTCCTCGGTTTATTCAGTAGACAATTTGGTATCGCCCTCTTTCTTATCACGGATCTGACCTATGTAGGCTTAATGGGATTCTTAATGTATATTTGGATGGAATATGCTAATGGGGTTGGGTCACCAGAATGGCTCATGGCAGCTATGGCAACAATGGGTAAAAAGAAGCGTAAATAAGGGAACAGTAACGAAATTTTATCTAAAAGATTTTTATTTTTTATTCATCTCTAAAATGTGTATGTGCATTAATTTTAGCATTAAGTAAATTATATATAGTAAAAGTAACAAATTATAAATAGGAAATATAGTAAAAGTAATCAAACATAAATTGTAATATTTCTCCTTGTTTAGGTTGAAAAGTAAGCATTCTACAACCAAAACATAGAACACGCTATTGGTGAAACCTTTGAGTAATACATCATATAAATTTAAGGTCTGCTTATTCGGCCCTGGAAATGTTGGAAAAACAAGTCTGCTAATTAGATACATTAAAGATTACTTTACTACTGATTTGAAACAAACCATAGGCTCAAACTTCTTGATAAAAGACATAGAAATCGACCAAAAAGATGTAAGACTCTTACTTTGGGATATAGGAGGACAAGATCAGTTCGCTAAATTGCGTACGATTTATTTTAAGGGAAGTAATGCAGCGTTTGGCGTATTTGATGTAACTAGTCCTCAATCTCTTTTAAAACTTCCTGGTTGGGTCAGTAGTATAAAAAAGACGGTGAAAAAATCTATCCCAATGATCATCGTAGGGAATAAGATCGATTTAGAACGCCAAGTTGGGAGACAGGAAGCAGAAGATCTAGCAAAAAGATTAAATTGTGATTATTTAGAGACATCTGCTAAAACAGGTGAAAAAGTTGAGATTGCATTTGAAAATATTGCTCGAGCTTGCCTGAACTCAGTTGAAGAATAATCTTATATGAATTATCTCCTTAAATAAATAATTAACTTATTTTTATGTCGTATTCTAGAAGTTCCTCAACCAATTTATCTAATCCCATATATCTTATCGAATTTATACCCATATCACTAGCTGATCGGACGTTGTTTAAACCGTCATCGATAAATAAAATTTCTTTTGGTTTGCATCCGGCTTTTTTTATGGCTAGTTCAAAAACTTTCGGATCTGGTTTTGTGAGATGAATTTCATGAGAAAGTAAAAATTCATCAAAAATTTCCCAAATATCCCACTTTTGTTTCTTCAAGTAGTTCCAATGGCTTGAGTTAATATTTGACATGCAGATAATTTTAAAACGGTTTAAAAGTTTAATCCGTTTTATCAAATCGACCATTTCTAAATTAAGTTTATCAATGATGCTATTAAATGAATCGAAAAATTGAGTTTGGTCGAGAGCACAAGCTCCTAGAACTTCACACGATTGTTTATAAAATTCTTCATCGGTTATTTTACCTTGATGATATATGTCTGATTGGCGAAAAAATTCTAACATTATTGGAGTTTGAGGTTTATTCAACGGAGATGGTGTAATAACATCATTGAAAAACCTACTAAAATCCAAATCGATTATAACATCTCCTAAATCAATAATTATACATTTTATCGTCATTATAATCATCTGCAATCTTATTGTATATATAACTTTACTTCCTGAAATAAACCTTAGTCGAGAATTTTCTAAATGGTTTAGGTAATTTATGTTTAGGAAATCCTTTAGTGTCTTCGTTTAACATTTCAATAAGCTCGCTTAGTTTTATATTGTTAACATTTTTTGATGTTTCCTTTTTCGGACCTATTGGATGACCTATTAGCCTTTTTCTTACTGAAATAGTTTGATCTTCTTGCTCTTTTTTTCCGAGTATTATTGTATAGGGAATCCAATCAATTTCGGATTGTCTAATTTTTTTACCTAATTTTTCATTTCTATCGTCATAATCTACTCTGTAGGATTCTTTACTGAGAATTTCGAGTATTTTCTCAGCATAATCATGCTGATCATTACTTATAGTTAAAATCCTTACTTGGATAGGAGATAACCAAGTTCTAAATCCCGGAACTATTTTATCTTTATCTCGTATTGCCGTCTCGATTAACCCCCACAAGATTCTCTCTAAACCTCCTGTTGGAGAATTATGAAGAATAACGGGGTACTTCGTCTCACCATCTTCATCTATAAAATTAATATTATATTTCTGCCGTTTGATTCCTTTATTATCGATCATGGACTCTAAAGAACTCTCTACATCGATTTGGTTAGTTGAGAGAGTAGCACTTTTATTCTGAGCTGAAAGAACAGGTCTTTCGAACTTTAATACGAAGTAATAATATCTTTCTTCCCATAATTCTAATAGTGCGGGTTGTCCTTCTTTCTGTATCAAATCTTTAATCCAATCTTTGTTGTCTCTAAAAAATTCTTGAGTTGTTCTAAAAATTATGTAGGATTTTATTCCCAAATCTTCTAAAAGGTTCTTAATTAAGAAATATTGGCTCTTAAACTCTTCGATTGACGATTTTAGATCTTTACATAATGTATGCATATCAGGCATTATAAACCCACGTAATCTTCGTAATCCTGTAAGTTCTCCTTCTTGTTCTCTCCTAAAATCGTACTGTTCATATTCATACACTCTCATTGGGAGATACTGGGGTTTAAGATTCATTGAACTAAACATATCAAATAGAAGGAAATCAGAGGCATATCTCAATAAATATCTATCACTCCCAGATTCTACCCAATATGCTCTCGCTGGAAATCTTGCGGTTTGGGCAGTTAATTTTTTATTCTTTACCGTATACATGATTGGCGTGTCGATTAAGATAGCTCCGTAATCTATTATTCTATCTTCAATAAAGTTTTTAATCAAATTTTTCATAATTACTCCATTACTATACCAACGTAAATTTCCTTTATCGCTGTTTTCATCAAAATCGACTAATTCAAACTCTTTCATAACTTTAAGATGTGCGGGTTCGATTCCTTCGTCTTCTCTTGCAGATCCTAATTCCGATTTTAGGAATTGATAAAAACTTTCATCTCTTAACCCATTAGGAGGTATGACATTCTTGTTTTCATCAAATTCTATATTTAATTCATTTCCGTCAGTTGTGATTACCTTAAAAACAGCATTTACTATGTGTTCTTCGGGTTGAATGTACAGCTTAACATCACGATACATTTCAGCTACTTCATGGCCAATACAGTTAATTTTAAAAGATTTGTACCACCCAAATGGAGAATAACTTGCTTCTATCCCCTTATCGTTTAAAATCTTAGATATTTTAGGACAGACATCCATTGCGTTTTTTTCATTACTTAGAAACTTACTTAAATGTGCCCAAGGATATACTAGTACCTTATCTACTCTGTACATTTCTCGTTCTTTTATCAGCCCAAGTAATTTTCTTTCTTTTCCCTTTCTCTTTCCGTTTGCGATCTTTTGATTATGGTCTCTAATTTCTTCGTTTTTGATTCTAATCTTTTCTGGAAAATCGGTTATCTGTAGTATTGCTTCTTCTATAACTTTGGCACCCTGCTTTGCTATTAAATCTGTATCGTAAGTATCTTGATCTTCTACAGAAACATAAGCTACTAATATTAAACCGTCCATTTCAATGGTTTTTTCGGGGAATACCTGAGGATTAGATGTCGCCTCTTTATTCTTTATAACTTCAACTCCATCCGAGTGTATTAACAAAATTTTCATGGGATTTTCAACTTTTTCTTCTTCTGGACAATTGTTAATAAAAAATCCTAAATATTTTTCTTCCTTTTGATAATTAAATATATTTAAAATTGAAATTAATTATTACTAAAATATTTATTCATAAGGATAAGGATGAGGCTTAATAAGATTTTTTCGGAATTAAATGAAACTTTAGATAAGCTAGATAAAGATAGAGAAAGCATTCTAAAATTATCTCGTACATTAATCCGTGATTGTAGCATTGCAATAAAAAATATTCATAGAAAGGAATTTAGTCAATATCACCAGAAAGTCTTAAATGTACAAAAAGTCCATAAAGATATGCTATTTTTGGTAAGTAAAAATCCTGGGGTTTTCTTAAAGTATTTAAAAACTCCAGAACAAGAGTATTCAGAAACTATAGCGTTTTATGCTATCATATCAAAAGAACCTCTTCCACTACCCAGTGATTTGAACATCGATCCAATAAATTATGCTCTAGGTCTTGCTGATGTAATTGGGGAATTAAGAAGATATGTATTGGACAATATAAGGAATTCAATTTTAGATGATATAAACGATGTGTTAGAATGTATGGATGACATATACACTCATTTATTTTCGATCGATTTTCCTTCAGGTTTAACACAAGATCTAAGACACAAGACAGATCAAGCAAGAAATATAATTGAAAAAACTAGAGGAGATGTATCTATTTCGCTTCAAATGAATGATCTAAAAAGATGTATAGAAAATAGTGAAAAACATCCTTAAAATTCTGCAATTCCATAATAAATATACAATCTTTCATAGATATATTTATTAAAAATTAGTTTATTATCTATATTTGAAAAAATGTAAATGAGCTGAAAAAAAATAGCGAAGAAAGTATTAGTTGCTGGTACGTTTGACATACTTCATCCTGGTCATGTATATTTAATCAATGAGGCTGCTAAAATGGGTGATGTATATGTAATTGTTGCTACTGATAAGAATAGAAAAATATATTCTGGAGAGACACCTATAATACCGGAAGACCAGAGGTTAGAAGTTATCAAGAGCATTAAAAACGTAAAAGAAGCAAGATTGGGGCGATCTGATAACAATACTCTTAAAACTGTTGAAGAGATCAACCCTGATATTATCCTTTTAGGTCCAGACCAAAACTATAATCTTGAAACTTTAAAACGAGATTTAGACAAAAAAGGTTTAAGCAAAATTATAGTAAAAAAGCTGGATACGTATTATGAGAAATATGCGCTTCACTCCTCTAGCTTAATCAAAAAAAAAATATTAGAACAGTATAAGAATTAAAATCTTTAGTGAGGTTATGTCAAACAAAGGAGAAATATCACCTGAAAACTATGTTAATTGGTTTGCTCTCTATCAACTTTGTAAGCATATAGAATATCGACAAACAATTAATATTAGCAGTGTAGAGTTCGGGAAACTTCTAAACTTGAGTCAGCAAACTGCTTCGAGAAGAATTAGCGATCTGGTGGAACTCGGGTGGATTAAAAGAAAAATTGAGAAAAAAACCCAAAAAATTGTTGTTACCCGAAAAGGGAGTGATGTAATGCTCTTAATGTATAAAAATTTAAAGGAAATTCTTGCAAGCATTGTTATACTTGGTTCTGTTCAGAGTGGAATGAAAGAAGGTGCTTACTATGTTGCAATTAAAGGATACTTTGAACAATTTCAAGAAAAATTAGGCTTTTTACCATATAAGGGCACATTGAATTTAAAGTTAAATGATACGAATATCGACTTATTAAGAGAAAAACTAAAATATATTAAGCCTGTTATTATTTCGGGATTTAAAGACAATAATTCAGAGCGGACTTATGGAAGCGTCCATTGTTATGATTGTTTTATATCTCGCTTAGATAATCCAGAGAAAAAAACTAAAGCTGCAATACTCGATATACAAAGAACTCATCATGAAAAAAATACAATTGAAATCTTGGCTAAACCTTATTTGAGAGATTATTTTAACCTCAAAGATGGAGATAAATTAATAATTGAACTAAATTTTAGTAACTAAAATCTAGTTTAGCTTGGGAAAAGATTTATGAGAGCTCAATAACTTTACATATTATTCTCGTGTTCTTTTATAAGATTCTTGATTTTGAAATATCTAAAAAAAGCTGTAGCTAATACTAAAAGCATGAAAACGAACAAAAATTCGTTTACATAACCGATAAAATTCGCTACCAACATCGTGACCACTAGATAAAATAACCTTTCGGATCTTGCCATCAAACCAAAATCAAAATCACCTTTAAAAAATACCTCTGCTCTTGCTCTTAAATAACTTATCATAATAGAGCTAAGGAATGATATAAGGATAATTATTTTCATGTCAAAAATACTCCATAAAACGCTATTCCAGTTATAAATCAAAAGTGCTAAAAATATTATAAATTCACTTATTCTATCCATTATAGAATCAAAAAATCCTCCAAATTTAGTTACCTTTTCCTGCTCCCTTGCGATTGCTCCATCCACTCCATCAAAAAAACCAGTTGCGAAGATAAAAATTGAAAATAAAAGCAAATTCGATAAGAAAACGAGAAGAAAAAAACTTATTATAGAAAAACAAAGCATAATAATAGTAGCCAAATTTGGACTTAAACCCACTCTACTTAGGAGATGTGCAACCCTTTTTACTAGTGGTCTGAAAATTCTACGAAGTCTAAAATTTGACGCCATATTTCATATCTCTATATTGATTTATAACCCTTTTTAAAAATTCTCTTCAGATTTTTCTTTAAAACAGAAAGACTTAGGAAAGATTTAAAGACTTTATATAATTATTTTAAATAGCTTAATAAAAAGAATAAAGAAAAATTTTATGTAAATATAATTATTTTAAATAGCTTAATAAAAAGAATACATAAAAAAATTATGTGAAACAATTGAGATTAAAATTAATTTTAAAAACTACGACCAAAAAAGACAAAGAAGTGTGCATTAAGCTTGCTTTACCTCCAAGCAAACATTTAGGTTTTATTAATTTCATTAATTTAGCTTTAAATCAAGATAAACCGGTTTCGTTATCTTTCGAAAAAATAAGTAAAAAAGGAGACAAAGATGAAAGTAAAATTGTTGGAATTTTTAAATTTGAAGGAAAAAGCGATGCTGAATTGAAACAAATTGAGGAAGATATTAAAGATCAAGAGAGAAAAAAGAAAAAGCAGCACCAAAAAAGAGTTCAAGGCTAATTTCTATTTAATATAAAAATACTTCTCCTACATTTTTACTCAACTATCAAAAGCAAGAGTAAAACCTTATCAATCTTAAATCCCTCATAAACTGAATTTTAGAAAGCCCAATTTTATTAAATTCTTACATATATTATAGACTTGCGCATGTTTTAAATCCAGGTTTTCCGTTATCTGCCTTATAGATTTTTTCCCATCGATTTGATAAAATACTTTTTGCGAAGTTTCACCTGTCAAATAATATTTTGGATTAATTTTTTTTAGCGTTGTGAATCGGGGGATTTGATTACAGTAAGGAGGTAAGTTAGGTGGAGGATCTAACTTACTCCTTAGAGCTTGTAAATTGGATTCTTCAGTTAATTTTACTTCTACATTTTTAAAAAGTTCAATCATTCTTTCCTTAAACCCTGTATCGCTTTCATTCAATTCTTCCTCTGCAAAAGTTTCTAAGACATTCTCAAAGGATTTGAATTCATTTGTATTACCTTTCCAATTCAAAACAACATCGAGGCTGAATTTTTGTAAAAATGTTCGAGATATTTTCCTTAAAATTCTTAGAACATTCACAGGTTTGGATTTTTCATCGTATGTGGCGATATAGATTAAGTTTGGAATACCTGAGGCCTTTAAAAACGATAATTTTAAATCATTATTAGATAATTTCAATTCGCTAATAGTTCCTAAATCCTCAAAAGAGTCAGAAAAAGAGTTCAGTGCTGAAAAAAACCCAGAAACCATAAGTAATGAATCTGTTTCTGAGAAAATATTTTTTGCTATAGAAAAATTCTTAAATAATAGCGGTAAGCCATCTTTAATAATTAAGAAATCATGTATCATGAATTAAACTCGTCTTTCTTTATTCAGCTATTTATTAAAACTCAAATAAAAATCATCAACCTTGGTATCAATAAAATTTAACATCCAAAAAAGAAAAAAAAAAGTAATATCCTAGTAATATAAAAAAAATATTGAAATCTTTATTCTATAAGGAAATATAATTATTTGGAAATTGAAAATTATTTACAATTCCTCAACTTTCATTGATAAGGTAAAATGATAAGGATAAAATCTCCAGGAAGGATCTGTCTTTTTGGTGAACATCAAGATTATTTAGATTACCCAATTATTTCAATGGCTATATCTAAGTATATTTATTTGGAAGCAAGGAGAATTTCTGAAAAGAAATTCGAAATATATTTACCTAATTTAAATCAATTCATGGAAATTCCGCTTAATAATGAGGAACTCGATTATAAATCAAAGAGGGATTACTTAATAAGTGGTTATAATCAGTTTATTCGGAAAAAATTCAGATTTAATAAAGGATATAAAATAAAAATCACTGGAGACATCCCGATTAATGCAGGTGTTGCGAGTTCTTCTGCATTAGTTATTTGTTGGTTACATTTTTTGAATTTCATAACTGAAAGAAAATTGGAACCGTTTCAAATGGCATTAGAAGGTTATAATACTGAAGTAAAAGAATTTCAAGAAGGAGGCGGTATGATGGACCACTTCACATCGGTATTTGGTAACCTAATCTTTTTAAAACCCGAAGAACCTAAACCTCAATTAAAAACATATGATTTCACTCTTGATGGATTTGTTTTAGGAAATTCTATGGAGAAGAAAGCTACAGTAGATGACTTAGTTAGAACAAAATTTTCATCTTTAAACGCATTTAAGATTTTAAATTCGATTTTTCCAAAATTCAATCGTTTCTATACAAAATTAGAAGATATTAAGCCTTATTTGTCTAGTATAAATGAAGAATATAAAAAGAAGATAATTGGAAACATTATAAACCGGGATATTACTTATAAAGCTAAAAATTTAATTGAAAATCACATTACTTTAGTTAAACAAGGAATTAGCCGAAGTGTTGATCTTGATTTCTATCAAAAGCTTGGAACTCTCTTAAATCAGCATCAAGAGCAATTGAGGGATAATATTGGAGTTTCCACATGTAAAATTAATAAAATTATTGAAGATTGTCTAGAAACCGGAGCTTTTGGCGGTAAGATTAACGGTTCGGGATTTGGTGGAACGATGTTCGCCCTTTTTCCTAATAATGAACAGATTCTTAAGAAAACTATCCAAAAAGCTGGAGGAAAAGCATACAATATAAAAACAAGTTATGGAGTTGAGACATATTGAAAGCAATAATACTCTGTGCGGGTGAAGGGACGAGGTTACAACCTTATACTAACAAATATCAAAAAACGATGCTGAATCTTCACGGTAAACCTTTTTTAGAATATATTTTAGAAGGATTAATATTTGCAGGCTTTCGAGAATTCATTTTTGTGGTTGGGTATAGAAAAGAACAAATTATTAGCTATTTTCAAAGTGGTAAGAATTGGAATGTAAATATCGAATATTTTGAGCAAAAAAAGTTAAATGGAACTGGAGGAGCTTTATTGCTTTGTGAGAGTTCTATTTTTAATAACCACTTTTTTTTAACATGGGGAGATATTTTAGTGCCTTATAAGATTTATAAAGATGTAGTTGAGATACATCAAAATGAAAAGTATAATTATATTTTAGTTGCTAATTACACGGAAGACCCTTACTTAGGCGCCGCAATTTATAGCGATGGCAAGACATGTACCAATATAATTGAAAAACCACCGCTCGGAACCTCGAAGACTAATTTAAATAATTGTGGCGTATTCATTTTTTCTAAAAACATTTTCAATGTTTTAAGAAATCTTTCACCTTCCGAAAGGGGTGAAATAGAAGTTCCTAAAGCTCTTCTAAAAGGGATAAAAGAACATAATTGGAAGGTAAGAGTTGTAGAAATGGGAAAAAGCCAATTCAGAGTTGATTTAGGAGTTAAGGAAATATATAAACAATTAAAAGATGATTCATCATGGCTTCATTTTTTAAAAATTTAAATAATACTAAAGTGAAAATAAATACATAATAAAACACTAGAGATATTTTATATCAATTGTGAAAGAGTAGTGGTCTAAATGCGAATAAGAACAAGAAAAAACCTTTTAAAGAAAAATATCGTGGTAACATTTCTGTTTTTGATCCCGGTAATAAGCTTTTTTAGTTTTATTGGTTTTGGTCTTAGTGTTCTCGACGATCTCGCTTCGCTCACTCTACACCTTGAACCTCCAAATACCGATTTTTTCACTCCCTCAGATCAAATTATAGGAAATCAAACTTATTTAGACCAAATGGCTGATAAATACGATTATCTGTTAGAAGAATGGCACATTCCGACTAACATAAGTATAGATGTTACATTCACTAATGACTCGTATAACGAAGTTCAAAGCTATCATGGGACCGATAATGGAAATTTGCATTTAGGTTATACACTCGCTTCTCAATGCTTACGTTATAAATACGCATTGGATAATAGCGATTTGGATGAGTTAAATAATGCAACGCGTATGGTTAAAAAATGTGTTACAGGATTCAGCAACATGCTTGCTGCTCCTAATGGAGGTATTGGTCCAGATTACCCTGGAATGCCTGCAAGATTTGTATCTGCTCCAGAAAATAGGAAATATCACGAATGGCTATTCCAAGATGATCCCCGACACTTTAATGGAACAGGAATTTATAAAAATTGGAGAGTAAGACTACATACTTCTCGTGACGAGCTAGCGGGATATTATCTGGGATTTGCTAGCGTGTTAAAATTCATCAATCCTGAAGCCAATGAAGAAAGCAGATGGTGCGTTGAAAGAATCAAGTTATTAACCGCTCAAATGATAGAAGGCTTTCGCGAAACAAATTGGCTTGTATTGGGTGGAGAAGGTGAACCTGTTGGATCAGATTTAAATCCGATATTAGGGGAGAGCATGTGGCAATTAGCCTTGCTTCGCATAGGAGCTACAGCTTATCCAGATAGATATGATTCGCTTTATCATTATGCAGCAACAAAAATCATGTCTATGCACAATGGTCACATGGGATCAGCTAGTAATACTGCGTACGACACTTATGCTCTAGCTTTTAGCATGGATGTAGAGTTTGCATTAATTATTTTAGAAGATAACCCTCTAATTCAACACCATTATATAAGAAGATTCGAGGAAGGATTCTATAGTTTCCTAAGATACCACCGTAATGCCTTTTTTAATATTATTCACCTGACCTTTATGAAAATGATTGATGATTCGGTTTTGTTTGAAGATCCTAGTTATACTGACGAAACAATAAAGTGGGATGTTTTGGATCAGTTGTGGAGATTTAATACATCTGGATGGGGAAATGGGATAAGAAACTATAATTTAACCGTGAGACCGAATTCAACAAGAGCAACTAGTTTAAATCCCGCAATAGCCGCTATGGAGATAGATCCGAGCAGAGCAAAGTGGGTTGACTTCTTTGAAAATAACATATATGGGACTCTTTTCTCATCGGTTGGAGAATTAATCGATCTCGACGATCCAAGCGATGCTCAATACAAACTCCCTTTAACTATCTCAGAAATGGGCGTTCATCACTTTCTTTGGGAGCATAGTAAATTCTTTGGGACGGGAGGTAATCCAACAGGAAATGGTTTGACGCAAGTAATACCTAATAGCTATTTGGTCGTCTATTGGATGGGAAAGGCTTTTGATATATTCTAAAAATTAATTTTTAAATATATTTTTGTAAAACATCATTATAAATTGGACTCCAAATCTTTTTAAATAAATGAATCATCTCATTATTTACAATTTCTACTATTGAAAAAAGGTTAGAAATCATGTCAAGTGACAGTTATAAAAATCGTTACTATTCCAAACAAAAATACGAAGCCGCAATTGAAACGCTAGGATGTGGATTTGTTTTCTTATTTGTAGCAATATTATCCCTGTTTTTTCTAGCTTTCAATGTTGACTTTATTGGTCTTAAATCTTGGGGTTATTGGCTTTTCATTCCTGCCTTCTTTATAATGCTTGGGGGAGTTCAGCAGTATTATACTAATAATAAATTCCAAAAAGCTGTGAGAGTTGCAATCTTGGATCGCGATAATCAAGGTAATCATAAATTGGAAGATATAGCTCTTGAAGTCGGAATTAAACCTAAGGATGTGCTTAAAGTTCTTATCGACCTGCGTCAAAAAGGAGCTATTAGATACCGCTTTAACTCAGAAACGGGAGAGATAATTCTTGGTGAAAAAGTTGCTTATGTGAAATCAGAAGAATATGTAGTTCCTCCAAAAAAGCTAGCAGAGCCATTAGAAACGAAAGGAAAAGGATACTGTGTTTATTGCGGTCATCAATTACCTTCAGAAGGTAACTTTTGTGAAAGTTGTGGTTCAAAAATCTAGGTATCTATGATTAAATCTTTTTTTTTTTAATACTATTCTTAATTAGTCAAATTATATCATCAAAATTTAATAACTAGTTGACTTATAATATTTAAGTTACCTTTTACCATTATATCTCGGTATAAATAAGGAATACTCAACTTAAAGGAAAGAGAATACCATCATGAATCATAAAGTACTTACATTAGGAGAAATAATGTTACGGTTATCACCTCCAAACTTTAAAAGATTCGCACAAACGAGATCGTTTGACGCTATTTATGGAGGTGGGGAGGCTAATGTTGCAGTTTCGTTAGCAAATTTTGGCATTCCTATCGATTATGTAACAAGACTACCTCAAAATGATCTTGGAGATGCTTGTATTCAATATCTACGACAATTTGGTATAAATACGAATAAAATCCTAAGGGGAGGTGATCGAATCGGAATT
>Ga0307377_10002982_pt1 | contig 19511 bp, 19 predicted proteins | sample TR3MG_FD_202535 | JGI IMG/M metagenome (GOLD analysis project Ga0307377, IMG submission 202535) | Soil microbial communities from Risofladan, Vaasa, Finland - TR-3 | ecosystem: Environmental > Terrestrial > Soil > Coastal area > Acid sulfate soil | place: Finland: Risofladan, Vaasa | collected... | reverse complement strand
TCCAGCTGTTCCAGCGCATGGCCGTCCAGCTGGATGCTGCCGCTGTCGGGCGTGTCCAGGCCGGCCAGCAGGCCGAGCAGGGTGGTCTTGCCGGAACCGGATGCGCCGACGATGGCGAAGCTCTCGCCCGGCCGGATCTGCAGGTCGACGTGGCGCAGGATATCCAGTCGGCCCTCGGGGCCGCTGACCGACTTGCTAATATCGCAGGCCTCGAGAAGCAGACGGGAAGAATCATTCATGCGTCGATGCCTTGGCTGGGTGCTTGGTTGGGTGATCGGGGTCGGCTTGCTGCTGGGTGGCCTCGGCGCCGCACAGGCGGCAGCCCCGAAAACCGTACTGGTGCTGGGTGACTCGTTGTCCGCCGCACACAACATACCGGTCGAGTCCGGCTGGGTGAACTTGCTGGATGGGCGTCTGCGCAACATGGTGCCGATGTGGACCGCGGTCAATGCCAGCATCAGCGGCGAGACCTCGCTGAGCGGTCGCCTGCGTCTGCCGGCATTGCTGCAGAAGTACCATCCGGCGGTGCTGGTGCTCGAACTGGGCGCCAACGACGGTTTGCAGGGTCTGCCATTGCCGGCCCTGCGCGACAATCTGGCGGCGATGATCGCCATGGCGCAGAAGCGGCAGATCCGGGTGCTGCTGCTGGGCATCGAGTTGCCGGTGAACTACGGTCCGCAGTATCGGGACGGTTTGCGCGCGATCTATGCGGATCTGGCGCGAATCCGGCATGTCGCCCTAGTGCCGTTCCTGCTCGATGGCGTGGCACTGGATCCGGCGCTGATGCAGGACGATGGGCTGCATCCGGTGGCCAGTGCGGAGCCGAAGGTACTGGAAACGGTCTGGCGTCAGTTGCAACCGCTGCTGCAAAACCATGTGAAGCGCCCGTGATCATTTCACACAGAAATCACACTGCTGGCGTTTATATCTTCACTTTTGTGAAACCACATCAGGCGAAGACGACATGACCGTACATGAAGAGCAGGCGGGGTTGATTTTGCTGGTGGAGGATCATCGCCAGATTGCCGAGATGGTCGGCGAATTTCTCGAACGTAGCGGCTACTCGGTCGACTATGCCGCCGATGGCATCAGCGGTTTGCACCTGGCAGTGTCCAACAGCTACGACGTGATCGTGCTGGATCTGATGCTGCCCGGTTTGGACGGGCTGGAGGTCTGCCGCAAGCTGCGCCAGGAAGCCAAGAAATCCACCCCGGTATTGATGCTGACCGCACGCGACACGCTGGACGACAAGCTGGTCGGTCTGGAGGCGGGCGCCGACGACTATCTGGTGAAACCGTTCGAGGTGCGCGAACTGGAGGCACGCCTGCGCGCGCTGATCCGCCGCGATCGCCGCCAGGTGTCCACCGAAGTGCTCACCGTCGGCGACATGACGCTGGATACCGCCACCTTGCGCCTGACCCGCAATGGCCAGGAGCTGATCGTGTCGCCGATTGGCCTCAAGTTGCTGGCGATCCTGATGCGCGAATCGCCGCGAGTGGTCAGCCGGCGCGATATCGAGCGCGAGATCTGGGGGGACACGTTGCCGGATTCCGACACCCTGCGCTCGCATCTCTACAATCTGCGTCGCGTCATCGACAAACCCTTCGCACATCCTTTGCTACATACCATCCATTCGGCTGGTTATCGCCTCGCGGATCTTGAATCGGAGGTGGCAACGTCTGCTCATTCCGCATGAGAGCGTCATGGCGAAGGTAATGGATCGTATTGCAGGGGCCGACGTCAAATCCCGTTCGGGTGCCTTCGGGCGGCGCATGGCCTGGGTGTTCGGGCTGCAATTGCTGGTGGTGGCGATCATCTTCGTGCTTGGCATCCACAAGGAAGTATCGCTGGTCGCGGTGATTGCGCTGATCGCGCTCACCACGGTGCTCGCCTGGTTGGCCACCGGGCGCGTGTGGCGGCCGGTGCGGGCGCTGGCCAGGATGGCCAGTCGCTGGGATGCCCAGCACCCGGATCAGGATGTGCTGACCCTGGAGAAAATGTTCGCCGGCGCGGATGCCGATGTGGCCGCGCTGGCCCGTGGCCTGCACGGTTTCGCCATGCGCATTGCCGGCTACAACCAGCGCGAGCGCAATTTCACCCGCGACGCCAGTCACGAACTGCGCAGCCCGCTCACCGTGATCAAGATGTCGATCGACATGCTTGGCGAGGAGCCGGAACTGAGTGATTTCGGCCAGCGCTCGGTATCCCGCATCAAGCGGGCGGCCCGTGAGATGGAGGCACTGGTCGAGGCGTTGCTGATCCTGGCGCGCGAAAAGGACAACGGTATCGAGGAAGGGCATTTCGAAGTGAACGACGTGCTGCGGCTCGAGCTCGATTTCGCGCGCGAGCTGCTGGAAGGGTTGCCGATACAGCTGCGGTTGGATGAGCCGGCGAGGTTCGCGCTGGAGGGGTCGCCACGGGTGTTCGCCGTGCTGGTCTGGCAGCTGATCCGCAATGCCTGTCAGCAGACCGAGCAGGGCCGGATCGTGGTGACGGTGATGCCCGGTGTGGTGACCGTTGCCAACCGGACGGAGCCACCCATCGGTGGCCTCGGCGAGCATGGTGTCGATCGACATGGGTTCGAGCTGGCGATCGCCAAGCGCATCAGCGAACGCTTCGGGTGGTTGCTGGAGTTGCAGACCCTTCCCGGGCAGCAGAACATCGCCCGCATCCGCTTCCCGGATGCCCTGCCTGTCGGTGCGCCGGCAGGCACCCGCAGCAAATCTGTGCACGAAAGGCCTTGATCCGGACGTAGGAGCGCACCCTGTGCGCGATTGCTCTTTACATATCAGGACAAAAGAGCATTCGCGCACAGGGTGCGCTCCTACGAGGAGATCGGCTGGCCGGGCCCGGAAGAGGGGTCAGCCGGCCAGCGACGGATCCACTGCAAACTCGCAGCCGGTCCTGGCCTTGACCTGATCGAGGCTGACGCCCTCGTGCAGTTCGATCAGCACCAGCCCCTCGACCTTGTGCACCTTGAACACGCACAGGTCGGTGATGATCAGGTCGACCACCTGCTTGCCGGTCAGCGGCAGGTCGCACTGGTTCTTGATCTTCGGCGAGCCGTCCTTCGCGTTGTGCTCCATCAGCACCACCACGCGCTTGACGCCGCTGACCAGATCCATTGCGCCCCCCGGACCCTTGACCATCTTGCCCGGCACCATCCAGTTGGCCAGATCGCCGGTGGCGGAAACCTCCAGACCGCCGAGGATCGACAGGTCGATGTGCCCGCCGCGGATCATCGCGAACGAGTCGGCACTGGAGAAGAAACTCGATCCGGGCAGGGTGGTGATGGTCTGCTTGCCGGCGTTGATCAGGTCCGCATCGACGCTCGCCTCGTCCGGGAACGGGCCGATGCCGAGCAGGCCGTTCTCCGACTGCAGGGTCACGTCGATGCCTGCGGGGATGTAGTTCGCCACCAGGGTCGGGATGCCGATGCCGAGGTTCACGTAGTAGCCGTCGCGCAGCTCCCTGGCGGCACGCCGGGCCATCAGGGTGCGGATCGGGCTTTCGTTGCCGGTGCCGGTGCCGGCCACGGTGCGGAACTCGATCCGCTTCTCGTAGCTCTCGCCCTGGATGATGCGATCGACGTAGATGCCCGGTACGTGGATGGCGTCCGGCTCCAGTTCGCCGACCTCGACCAATTGCTCCACTTCGGCCACGCAGACCTTGCCGCAGGTCGCGATCATCGGGTTGAAGTTGCGTGCGGTCGCGCGGAAGACCAGGTTGCCGTGGGCATCGCCCTTCCAGGCCTTCACCAGCGACAGGTCGGCATGGATCGCCTCTTCCAGCACGTATTCCCTGCCGTTGAAGACCTTGGTCTCCTTGCCCTCGGCCAGCTTGGTGCCGAAGCCGGTGCGTGTGTAGAAACCGGGAATGCCGGCACCGCCGGCGCGCAGCTTCTCGGCCAGCGTGCCCTGCGGTGTCAGGTGCAGTTCCAGTTCGCCGGCCAGTACCTGGCGCTCGAACTCCTTGTTCTCGCCCACGTAGGACGCGTAGACGCATTTCACCTGATGCGTCTTCAGCAGCGGGCCCATGCCGAAATCATCCACGCCGGCGTTGTTGCCGACGATGGTCAGGCCCTTGGTACCAGCATTCAACAGGCCGCCGATCAGGTTCTCGGGGATGCCGCACAGGCCGAATCCGCCCGCGGCGATCGTCATGTTGTCGAACAGCAGGCCATCCAGGGCCTTGGTTGCGTTTGCGTAAACCTTGTCCATTGCGGTGCCTTCCTGCCGGAGAGAGTCAGTGGTCAAGAATACGACGGATCGGTCCCGCAATGCCTCGTACCAAGGTCCCACAGCCAGTCCGGCCGAGCCGGGGGCGGCGAAGGGGAAAGCGGCGCGTGCCGGGATGCGCTTCGATCACGGCGGAAAGGCATCGCGGGCGAAGCCGGTTGCAGGTTTGTTTCCGGCGAGTCTGAAAGGATCTGGCAAATCGATCAGTCGTTCCGATCGGGCCGCTCGCGTACCGGATGCTTGCTCAGCTTGCGCTGCAGGGTGCGGCGGTGCATGCCGAGCCGGCGCGCGGTCTCGGAGATGTTGCCGTCGCATTCGGTCAGCACGCGCTGGATGTGTTCCCATTCCAGCCGGCGCAGGGCCAGCGGCTGTTCGGGGGCGTCCGGCGGATCGTTCTCGTCGAGGTCGACGTTGTCGCCATCGAGCAGCGCGCGCACCACCGCATCGGCATCGACCGGCTTGGCCAGATAGTCATGGGCGCCGCGCTTGAGCGCCTCCACGGCGGTGGCGATCGAGGCGTAGCCGGTCAGCAGCAGTATGCGCAGGTCGGGCACCAGCATGTGCAGTTCGGGGATCAGCCGCAGGCCGTTCTCCTCGCCCAGTTTGAGGTCGAGCACGCAGTAACGCGGTTGATGGCGGCGTGTCAGCGCGCGCGCCTCGTCGAAGTTGCTTGCCGTGATGACCTCGAAGCCGCGCGAACTCATCGCGCGTGCCAGTACGCGGACGAAAGTGGGGTCATCGTCGACCAGCAGCAGGGGGCGTGCCAGGGTGGCTTGGGGCAACTCGGTCATCGCGGGGTTTCCTCAAGGTGGATCGGTGCCCATTGTTGCCGGTTACGGCAGCTCTTGCACGTCCCGCCAGTCAGCCGGTCGCACGGTTTTCCGGCAATGTCCGGCGGGACAGGCGCCGCCGGGCCCGGCTCATTCGGCGACGACCGCCAGCGGCAGGCGCAGACACAACTCGGCGCCCTGCGCGACGTCGACGGCGATCAACTCGCCGTTCAGGCGCTCAGCCGTGGCTTCGGCCAGGGCCAGGCCGATGCCCAGCCCGCTGTGTTTCTGCGTTTGGCCGATCGGCTGCGGCTCGCCGGTGGGCGTGAAGCCGGGGCCGTGATCGCGCACGCTCAACTGCAGCCAGCCGCCCTCGCTCAGCACGCGCAATGTCACGGCATTCGAGTCGAGGCTGGCCGAGGCATCGGCGGCATTGTTGAGCAGGTTGATCAGGGCGTGGCGCAAGCCTGGCGGCGTCCGCAGTATGGTGCATGAGGTGGCCTCGTCCAATTCGAGGGTCAGCTCCGCTTCGGGGCGCAGCAACTGGAAGCGCTCCAGGCAGCCATGGATGAATTGCGTCACGCTGAGCCGCTCCGGCTCCTGCGACAGCTGTGCCTTGCCGAATGCGACCATCTCGCGCAGGATCGTGCGACAGCGGTCCACCTGGCCTTCCAGCAGCGTCAGGTCCTCCGCCAGCGCAGCATCGCCGGCATGTTCGCGGCGCAGTTCGGGCAACAATGTGCGAATCGTCGAAAGCGGTGTATTGAGTTCGTGCGCGGCGCCGGCTGCCTGGGTGGCGATCGCCAGGATGCCTTCGTCGCGCAGGGCCCGCTCACGCACGCGCTGCACTTCGGACTGTTGCAGGCGCACCGCATGCGCCAGCCGGTTGACGAAAAAGCCCAGCAGCAACGCGCTGATCACGAGGTTGGTGCCCATGCCGATGACGTACAGCGAGAATCCGCCGTCCGCATTCATCGGCACCGGCAGCGGCACATGCCACAACAGCAGCGAGACATAGGCGATGGAAGCCAGCGTCGCCACCGCCAGCAGTGCCCGCACCGACAGCGCCGCCGCGGTGAGTGCGATCGGTACCAGCAACTGGGCGATGAACGGGTTGGTGGCGCCGCCGGTGAAGTACAGCAGGTAACCGAGGATCAGCGTGTCGAACGCGATGTGCCCGATGGTCTCCCACTCGCGCACCGGCCGCGGCTGGCCGAGCCGCCATGCCGCGAACACGGCGAATACCGCCAGCAGGCCGATGCCGACCAGCAACGGCAGCAGCGGGATGCTCAGCCGCATCCAGAACGCGCAGAACAGCACCGCCGCACTCTGCCCGGCGATCGCGCAGATGCGCAGCCAGGCCAGCGAACGGGTCATCGCGTAGGGGCCGATGCGGGTATGCAGCAGTGCGCGGTGATGCGACATGAAGGATGCCTGCAAGCCGGAAAACGCCGGCCTGCATTTACGCGGGCCGGGGTTGTGCCGGACGGTCTATTGTTCCGAACCGATGGTCGGCAACGGGCCGCCGGTTGGGTTGTTGTGGTCGTGATGCTGGGCCGACAGCTTTTTCATCAGCGGCAGCACGGCCAGCGCGATCAGGGTGCAGGCGATACCCGCATAACCGAGCTTGCTGAACAGGCTCGTATAGATCGGCATGGTCTGCAGCGGATCGGTGATGTCGGAGGGGATGCTGGCGAAGTTGGCGACGATGCCGCCAAGGTACTGGGAGACACCGGAGGCGACGAAATACGCGCCCATCATGAAGCCGCCCATCCGTTCCGGCACATAACGCGCGATCATCGCCAGGCCCAGGCCGCTGACCAGCAGTTCGCCCAGCGACGACGCGCCATAGCCCCACACCATCACCCAGGAACTGGCCCTGCCGTTCACGGCGAAATGGTTCGCCCAGCTGTAGATGAAGAAGCCGAGCGCCACGGCGGCGAAGCCCAGCGCGAACTTGGTCGCTATCGAAATATCCTTGCCGCTTCGTCCAGCCGTGTTGTACAGCAGCGCCAGGATCGGGCTGAGGATGAAGATCCAGATCGGGTTGAACGACTGGAACTGCGCCGGCGACCAGTTCCACAGGTGGAAGCCGAAGACGTCGAAGCTGGGGTTCACGTTGCGCAGGGCGAACAGGTTCAGCGAGGTGGACATCTGCTGGTAGAACACGAAGAAGAACACCGTCTGCACGGTCAGCACCAGCGCGGCGATCAGGCCGGCACGCTCGCTGCGATGGCTGGTGCGGATCAAGTGGAAGAAAATGCCCAGCACCACGGCGCCGGCCACATACACGAACACCCGCGCCACCGACTCATGGCCGAGGATGAAGGCCGCGCCGAAAACGGTCAGCACGCCGATGCCCAGCACGCCAGCAAGCTTGCCCGAGTGCATCGGCTCCTCGTCGGGCGCCGAGCCCACATGGTTCAGGGTCTGGCGCATGACCAGGTAGTTCGCCAGGCCCAGCAGCAGGCCAAAGGAGCACACGGCAAAAGCGGCATGCCAACCCAGCTCATGGCCGTACTTCTGGTTGACGTAGTCCTTGATCCATGGCGTCAGCAGCATCGAGATGGTCGAGCCGATGTTCACCGCCATGTAGTAGATGGTGAAGGCGCTGTCGATCTTGGAATCGTCCCCTTCGTAGATCTTGCGCACCAGGTTGCCGGCGTTGGGTTTGAACAGGCCGTTGCCGACCACGATCACCCCCAGCGAGCAATACAGGAACCAGATGCTCTCGCCGGGCACGGCCATCAGCGCATAGCCGACAGACAGGATGATGGCGCCCAGCAGCATGGTGCGTCGGGTGCCGAGCACCTTGTCGCCGACCCAGCCGCCGATGGCCGGCGCCACGTAGATCAGCGCCGCCGCGGCGCTCCAGACCAGGTTGGCCTTGTCATCGGCAAAACCCAGACGCTGCACCATGTAATACACGATGAGCGCTTGCATGCCGTAATAGCCGAAGCGCTCCCACATTTCGATCAGGAAGACGGTGCTGAAGGAGCGGTTCTGCGAGACGGGCGGATTCTGGGTTGCCATAACTTTTCCGTGCGTAATTGATGCCATGGCGGTGCTATGACACCCCCTGTTCCATGCAACCCTGGGCGGCTGCAATGCTTTCAAGCGTAACCTATTCGCCATGGCGGTGTAGCTGCACTGCGGCATGACAGACAAGGGGGCGCCTTGAATAACCCTGTCCCGTAGGAGCGCGCTTGCGCGCGATGCTCTCGGCTTGGTCAGAGCAAGAGCATCGCGCGCAAGCGCGCTCCTACAGGGCTGGATTGTCCGAGGTTCCCATGTGGCATCATTCGCCTGTGTCCACCTGGTCGAAGAGAGTTCGCCGCCCCATGCCGATCCTCGTGCTTTCGCCGTCCGGCAGGCTGCTTGCCGGAACGCCGCTGCCGGCGGCAGCCTGAGCAAGATGGCTGCCGAAGGATTCCGCGGCCCCAAGCAACTCTGGAACGCGTTCCAGTGGTCGATGAAAGGCCTGCGCGCCGGCTGGCTGCATGAGGCATCGTTCCGGCTCGAAGCCTGCCTGACGCTGGTGCTGGTTCCGCTCGGCCTGTGGCTGGGCGAAGGGGCACTGGAAAAACTCGCGCTGGTCTTTCCGCCGATGCTGGTGCTGTCGGCCGAACTGCTCAACTCGGCGATCGAAGCGGTGGTGGACAAGGTCAGCCCCGAATTCCACGAACTGGCGGGGCGCGCCAAGGACATGGGCTCGGCCGCCGTGTTCGTGCTGCTGCTGATGATGGTGCTGAGCTGGGGTTTGATCCTGCTGCCGCGCTGGCTCTGAACCCGGCAAGGTGACGGCCGCGCCCGGCTATTGCGCAGACCGGGCGCGGGTGCTGCAATGCTTGCTTCATCCTGGCCGGAGTCATTTCATGAAAACCCTGCGCGTGCTCGTGCTGGTGCTGTTGGCCGTCGGTTTGAGCGGTTGCGGCTACAACGCCATCCAGCGCCAGGACGAGGCGGTCAAGGCCTCCTGGTCCGAAGTGCTCAACCAATACCAGCGCCGCGCCGACCTGGTGCCGAACCTGGTCAACACGGTCAAGGGCTACGCCCAGCACGAGGAGAAGGTCTTCGTGGAAGTGACCAATGCGCGGGCCAAGGTCGGCAGCCTGCGGGTCGATGCCGGCACGCTCAACGATCCGGCAAAGCTCAAGCAGTTCCAGGCTGCGCAAGGTGAACTCGGCAACGCGCTGTCGCGGTTGATGGCGGTCAGCGAGAACTACCCGCAACTGAAGGCCGACGGGCTGTTCCAGAACCTGCAGGCGCAGCTCGAAGGCACCGAGAACCGGGTCACTGTGGCGCGCAACCGCTACGTGCAGGCCGTGCAGCAATACAACGCGTTGATCCGCACGTTCCCGAACAACCTGACCGCGAAGATGTTCGGCTACACGGTCAAGCCGAACTTCAGCGTGGAGGATGAAAAGACGATCTCCACCGCGCCGACAGTGAACTTCGGCAGCGGCACGCCGGCACCTGCCGCTTCGGCGCACTGATGATGCTTCGGCGCGTGCCGCGCCTGCTTCTGGTGCTGGCGATCCTGCTGCTGTCGCCGGCTTTGCTGCAAGCGGCGGATACGGCGCCCAAGTTGACGCGCCACGTCACCGACCTCACCGGCACGCTCAGCGCGACGCAGGTCGGGCAGCTGGACGCGCAGCTGGTGGCACTGGAAAAGAGCAAGGGGGCGCAAGTGGTGGTGCTGATGGTCGACAGCACGGCACCGCAGGACATCGAGAGCTATTCGCTGGCGGTCGCCGAGGCCAACAAGGTCGGCCGCAAGGGCACTGACGACGGCGTATTGCTGCTGATCGCCAAGAACGACCATCGCGTGCGCATCGAGGTCGGTTACGGGCTGGAGGGCGCCATTCCCGACGCCGCCGCCGCGCGGATCGTCCGCGAGTACATCGCACCGAAATTCCGCACCGGCGACTACTTCGGCGGGATCAGCGATGCGCTTGGCGCGCTGACCCAGCTGATCAACGGCGAGGCATTGCCGCCGCCGGTGCAGGGGAACCCGGACAAGGAGCCGTCAGGCTTCGGGCTACAGAACAGTTTGATCATCGGCCTGTTCGCTGCGCTGTTCCTGCGCAACCTGCTCGGCCGGTCCGCGGTATGGATTCGTGCACCGCTCGGCGCCGTGCTCACCGGCGGCCTGCTGTGGCTGCTGGTGTCGATGGGCGCCGGCATCCTCGGCGCGTTGATCGGCGGCGTGCTGATGCTGTTGCCCGGTGGCGCCGGGCGCTCGATCGGTGGCGGCGGCTGGGGTGGCTGGGGCGGCGGTTTCGGCGGCGGCTGGGGTGGCAGCGGTGGTGGCGGTGGCGGTTTCAGCGGTGGCGGCGGCAGTTTCGGCGGCGGCGGATCGTCGGGGAGTTGGTGATGGTACGCATGCGGCGGTTACTGGCGAATCTGTTTCGCGGTTGGTTCCAACTACGCCGCCGGTTTCCCGCCGCGTTGCTAAACGAGATTACCGCGGCGATCGCCGCGGGCGAGCGTACCCACAAGGGCGAAGTGCGCTTCGCGATCGAATCGCGGCTGAGCCCGCTGGCGGTGCTGGCGGGTCTCGACGTGCCGACGCGCGCACGTCAGCTATTCGCCCAGCTGCGGGTGTGGGATACCGAGCACAACAGTGGCGTGCTGTTCTACCTGCTGCTCGCCGAGCACCGCATCGAGATCGTCGCCGACCGCGGCATTGCAGCCAGGGTCACTGCCGCCGAATGGGATGCGATCTGCCAGCGCATGCGCGGCTGCTATGCGCGCGGCGAGTGGCGCGACGGCAGCCTGCAGGGGATCGCCGCGGCGCATGCCTTGCTGGCACGGCATTTCCCCGGCAACGACAAGGCCTGCCCGGACGAGCTGCCGGACCGGCCGGTACTGCTCTGACGCCACACGGCGGAACGGCCCCTTGTTCGAGCGGCTGCTCCGTCTCGCTCAATGGGGCCTCGAATAACCGGTATCTTGTTCGTCATTCCGGCGAAAGCCGGGATCCAGCGACTGTAAGTGATTGAAACGCAGAGGCACTGGATTCCGGCTTTCGCCGGAATGACGCATGTTGGAGGGTTTTTCGAGGTTCCCTCAATGGATGAACCGCCCGCCTTGGCCGATTTTCCGCGAGCGCCAGCCGACGGGCGCAAAACCTCACGTTGTTCCTTCCGTTGCGGAAGCCATGGCCTTGGCAGCCCGGCCGCCCAGAGTCAGACAGGCTGCTGGTCCGGTCTGCTCATCCCTGCGAACGCCGACCGCTTGGTTTCCCGGCCGGGTACACTTGGTTTTTTTGCCGGCCCACCTTGTTGCCATGACCCAGCCCTATATCGTCGACATCAACGCGGTTGCCTTCCACCTCGGTCCGATCCAGGTGCACTGGTACGGGCTGATGTATTTGCTGGGGTTCTTCAGCGCGGCGCTGCTGGGTGAATACCGGCGGCGCCGGGGGCGCCTGCCGGTCAGCCGGGATGCGCTGGGCGACCTGTTTTTCTACGGCATGATGGGCGTCATCATCGGCGGGCGGCTGTGGTACATGCTGTTCTATTTCGAGGGCGGCATTCGCTGGATCTGGACCGAGCCGCTGGCGCTGTTCAAGGTGTGGGACGGTGGCATGAGTTTCCACGGCGGCCTGCTCGGCGTGCTGGCAGCGGGCTGGTGGTGGTCGCGGCGGCACCGTCTGCATGTCTTCGACACCATCGACTTCGTGGCGCCGCTGGTGCCGATCGGGCTGGGCCTGGGCCGGTTGGGCAATTTCATCAACGGCGAGCTGTGGGGCAAGCCGACCTCGCTGCCGTGGGGCATGATCTTTCCGCATGCGCATGCCGACGACGTGGCCTATGTGAGCAGCCATCCGGCGCTGCTGCAGCAATGGCAGCAGTTCGGCGGCCTGGCGCGGCACCCTTCGGAGCTGTACGAATTGGCGCTCGAAGGGGTGGTGATGTTCGTCGTGCTGTGGCTGGTGTCGATGAAGCCGCGGCCACGTTATCTGCTGTCGGGCCTGTTCGCGCTGATGTACGGCTGCTTCCGCATCGCGGTGGAGTTCGTGCGGCTGCCCGACCCGCAGCTCGGTTATCTGCTGGGCACCACGTGGGTAACCATGGGGCAGCTGCAGTCGCTGCCGCTGATCGTGGTCGGCGTGTGGCTGCTGGTGCTGGCGCGCCGCGCACCCACCCTGCCGCTAGCCACGCCGGCGAAACCGTAGGAGCGCACCCTGTGCGCGAAAAGCTTTTGTGAGGGCAAAGCTTTTCGCGCACAGGGTGCGCTCCTACGCATATACTTGAAAGATGCGCGCCTACCTCGACTTGCTCCGTCACGTCCTCGACCACGGCGTCGAAAAGGGCGACCGCACGGGCACCGGTACGCGCAGCGTGTTCGGCTGGCAGATGCGCTTCGATCTGGCCGAGGGGTTCCCGCTGGTCACCACCAAGAAGCTGCACCTGAAATCGATCGTGCACGAGCTGATCTGGTTTCTGCGTGGCGACACCAACATCGCCTACCTGAAAGAGCATGGCGTGCGCATCTGGGACGAATGGGCCGATGCCAACGGCGATCTCGGCCCGGTCTACGGCCAGCAGTGGCGTGCCTGGCCCACCGCCGATGGCGGCGTGATCGACCAGATCGCCGGGGTCATCGAGGAGATCCGGCGCAACCCCGATTCGCGCCGGCTGATCGTCAGCGCGTGGAATGTCGGCGAATTGCCGAAGATGGCGCTGCTGCCGTGCCACAGCCTGTTCCAGTTCTATGTGGCGGGCGGCAAGCTGAGCTGCCAGCTGTACCAGCGCTCGGGCGACATCTTTCTCGGCGTGCCGTTCAACATCGCCAGCTACGCGCTGCTGACCCACATGGTGGCGCAGGTGTGCGGGCTGGGCGTGGGCGATTTCGTGCATACGCTGGGCGATGCGCATCTGTACAACAACCATGTCGAGCAGGCGCGCCTGCAGCTCAGCCGCGAGCCCCGCCCGTTGCCGCGTCTGCGGCTCAACGAGCAAGTGCGATCGATCGACGATTTCCGCTACGAGGACATCGCGATCGAGGGCTACGCCCCGCATCCGGCGATCAAGGCCGCGGTAGCGGTGTAGGGGCGCACCTTGTGCGATCCTGCGGGACCGGCTTCTTTAGTAGGAGCGACTTCAGTCGCGATGCTCTTCCTCTGAACCAAGCCAAGAGCATCGCGGCTGAAGCCGCTCCTACACAGCGCTTTCGCGCACTTCGGTGCGCTCCTGCCGTTACCCGCAACGCGACCCGCGATCGGGCCGCACCCTGCTAACATTCGGCATTGTCTTCAGCGTCATCTCCACGCACGTTTCCCAAGGATTCTTATGGCCATTTCGCTGATTGCCGCACTCGACGAAAACCTCGCCATCGGCCGCAAGGGCCAGCTACCCTGGCATCTGCCGGACGACCTGCGCTGGTTCAAGACGCTGACCAGCGGCAAGAACGTGCTGATGGGTTACAACACGGCCGTGTCGATCGGCCGCGCGCTGCCGGGCCGGGTCAACCTGGTGCTTTCGCGCCGGCACGAAGCGCCGTTTCCCGGCCAGATAACGGTGCGCTCGATCGAGGAGGCACAGGCGCGCTGCGGCAATACCGGCCTGATGGTGATCGGCGGCGGCCAGGTGTTTTCCGAAGCCTTGCCGCGCGCCCGGCGCATGTATCTGACCTGGGTCGGTACGGCGATCGACGGCGCCGATACGTACTTTCCCGGCGTGCATTTCAGCGAGTGGACCGAGGTCTCGCGCGTGCATCACGCGGCAGACGCCGAGCACGCCTACCCCTTCGACATGGTCGAGTACCTGCGCAACAGTTGATGCCCTGACATGCATGTGATGGCGGGCGTCATGCTCGATGCGGACGGGCACGTGTTGCTGGCGCAGCGGCCCCCCGGCAAGCATCTGGCTGGCATGTGGGAGTTTCCCGGCGGCAAGCTGGAACCCGGTGAGGCGCCACTGGATGGTTTGGCACGCGAGCTGATGGAAGAGCTGGGCATCGTGCTGCAACGTGCCGAACCGTTGATCCAGGTGCCCTGGCGCCGTGCCGGGCGGGCGTTGCTGCTGGATGCGTGGCTGGTTCGCCCATGGCAAGGCTCGCCGCAGTCGCTGGACGGCCAGGCACTGCAGTGGCAGATGCCGGCGCAGGTCGACCCGGCGATTCTGGCACCGGCCGACCGGGAGATCCTGCAAGCGTTGCAAGCCTGGCTGGCTCAAAACCCGTAGGAGCGCACCCTGTGCGCGAAAGCTCTATGCATCAATGGTGACTAGAGCATTCGCGCACAGGGTGCGCTCCTACGATGGGATCGGCAGGGACAGGTAGCGTTGATGCAGCGCAGCCACGGCGGCGTCCAGCGCGGCTTCGTCGCCGTCGTTCACGATCACGTCGTCGGCCAGCGCGAGGCGCTCGGCGCGGGTGGCCTGATGGGCCAGCATGCGCCGGGCCAGCGACTCGTCGATGCCGTCGCGGGCCATCAGCCTGGCGAGCTGCACGGGTTCGGGCGCATCGACCAGCAGCACATGATCGACCCAGCGGTAGTGCCCGATGTTTTCGGCCAGCAGGGGGATCGCCAGCAGGCAGTACGGCCCGCGCTCGGCCCGCGCGCGATCCAGCAGCCATTGCCGCACGCGCGGGTGGATGATCGCCTCCAGTGCGCGCCGCGCCGCGGGATCGGCAAACACGCGCTGGCGCATGGCAGGCCGATCCAACCGGCCGGAGGCGTCCAGCACGTCGGCGCCAAACGCATCCACCACGGCAGCCAGTCCCGGCGTACCCGGCTCGACCACCTCGCGTGCCGCCACGTCGGCATCGTGCACGTGGATGCCCAGCGCCTCGAAGCGCCGTGCCACCGCACTCTTGCCGGCGGCGACGCCGCCGGTCAACGCGATGACCCGGGCGCGCGCGAGTCCGCTCATCGCATGCCGGTCACGTGCATGTAGCCCTGCAGCAGCTCGTGGCCGGCGACCAGCCAGACCCAGCCGGCGGCCGCGATGAAGGGGCCGAACGGCATCGGGATCTCGCGCCGGTGCCGGCGCAGCACGATCAGGCTGCCGCCGACCAGCGCGCCGATCAGCGAGGACAACAGGATCATCGGCAACAGCGCCACCGGCCCCATCCATGCACCCAGCGCGGCAAGCAGCTTGAAGTCGCCATAGCCCATGCCTTCCTTGCCGGTCAGCAGCTTGAACAGCCAGTACACGCTCCACAGGCTCAGGTAACCGATGGCCGCACCGATGATCGCCGACTCGGCGTCGACCATCATCGGCAGCAGCGCCAGCAACAGGCCCAGCCACAACAGCGGCAACGTCAGCTGGTCGGGCAGCAGCTGGGTACGCAAATCGATGCCGGACAGCGCAATCAAGGTCCAGGTAAGCACCAGCCCCGCCAGCGCATGCCACGACGGCCCGAACTTCCACACGACCACCGCGCTCAGCACGCCGCTGAGCAACTCCACCAGCGGATACTGGATCGAGATTTTCGTCTTGCAGTAACGACAGCGCCCGCGCAGCAGCAGCCAGCCGAACAACGGGATATTGTCCAGCGCCGACAGCGGGTGCTTGCACTGCGGGCAGTGCGAAGGCTCGCGCACGATCCCCGGCGGCAGCGGCGCCGGGTCGAGCTCCAGCTCAAGGATTTCGCGTGCCTCCTGCCGCCATCCGGCTGCCATGCGTTCGGGCAGCCGCAGGATCACCACGTTGAGAAAGCTGCCGATCACCAGGCCCAGTACACCGGCCAGGGCTGTCCATGAAGCGAGGGAAAGTTCGAGCATGCGTAGGCCTGGGTTCAAAGCCCCTCATGAGGAGGTGACGTAAGGGTACGGTGCTTTGCGTAGGAGCGCACCCTGTGCGCGAAGGCTTTGTGGGAGCGGCTTCAGCCGCGATGCTCTTGCTCTGACCAAGCCAAGAGCATCGCGGCTGAAGCCGCTCCTACAGGGTGCGCTCCTGCGGGAGGGCCGTCAGAACGTGCCGGCGAGCTTGAAGATCGGCAGGTACAACGCGACCACCATGCCGCCGACCAGTGTGCCGAGCACCACCATGATGATCGGTTCGAGCAGGGTGGACAGGGTGTCGACCGCGTTGCTAACTTCTTCCTCGTAGAACTCGGCCACCTTGAACAGCATGTTGTCCAGCGCACCGGATTCCTCGCCGATCGCGGTCATCTGCACCACCATGTTCGGAAACAGGTTGGTCTGCTTCATCGCCAGTTGCAGCTGATGGCCTACCGCGATGTCCTCGCGCATCTGGCGCACGGCGTCGCCATACACCACGCTGCCGGTGGCGCCGGCCACCGCATCGAGCGCCTCCACCAGCGGCACGCCGGCACGGAACGTGACGCCCAGCGTGCGGGCGAAGCGCGCGATCGCCGAGTTGCGCACGATATTGCCCATCACCGGCATTTTCAGCGCCATCCGGTCGAGGAAATGGGCGAACTTCAGCGAGCGTTTCTTGGCGAAGATCAGCGCGGCGACTCCACCGACGATGATACCGATGATCAGCCACCAGTAGCTCTGCATGAACTCCGAGGCGGTGACCAGCAGCTGGGTCGGGGCCGGCAGCTGGGCACCGGCGTCCTGGAACGTCTTGGCGAACACCGGCACCACGAACAGCAGCATGATCAGCACGACCATGAACACCACGGCCAGCACCATCATCGGGTAGAACAGGGCCTTCTTGATCTTTTTCTTGATGGCCTCCGTGCGCTCCTTGTAGGTGGCGACGGTATCCAGCACGGTATCGAGCACGCCGGATGTCTCGCCGGCATGCACCAGGTTGCGGTAAAGCTCGTCGAACTGTACCGGGTGGCGAGCCAGTGCCTCGTGCAGCGCCGAGCCGCCTTCGATATCCTGTTTCACGTCCAGCAGGATGTTCTTGAAGCGGACGTTCTTCTGGCCGTCGGCGATGATGTCGAACGACTGCACCATCGGCACGCCGGAAGCCATCATGGTGGCGATCTGCCGGCTGAATACCGCCACATCGCCGGGTTTGACCGTGCTGCCGGTCGAGCCGAACAGGGGCTTGGCGCGTTCCCGCACGGTTTGCGGGTTCATGCCCTGGCGGCGCAATTCCGCCTTGACCAGCGAGGCGTTCTTGGCCGGCATCTCGCCTTTCATGCGTTTGCCGCGCTTGTCCAGCGCGACCCACTCGTAGGTGGTCAATTGGCTGACTGCGGCACGTTGGGCGCCGAGCGCGCGTGCCTTGTTTGCGGTAGCGGTAGCCGTAGCCATGCGCATCTTCCCCCAGTGGTTCTTGTCCAGGTCCGCCAAAGTCGGCGGCTGACTTGATATTTATACAGCTTAAGCGACTTTCAGCGCTTCAAAACGTGGTGCCGAACGCAAGTTCGATGTGGCGGCCTTCCCGGATCCTTCGTCATTCCGTGGTCACGCGGTCGATTTCGGCCAGACTGGTCAGGCCGTTCTTCACCTTGAGCAAGGCCGACGCGCGCAGGTCATTCACCCCGGCGGCGCGAGCCACTTCGGCGATCTGCAGTGCGTTGCCGCCATTGAGCACGATTTTCTGGATCTCCTCGAGCATCGGCATCACCTGATAGATGCCGACACGGCCCTTGTAGCCCTCGTTGCAGCCATCGCAGCCAACCGGTTCGTAGATAGTCAGGCCGGCATCGATGTCGGCCCGGCTGAAACCGGCCTTGAGCAGCAACTCCGGCGGCAGATTCTGCGGCTTCTTGCAGTCGTGCAGTCGTCGCGCCAGGCGCTGGGCGATGATCAGGGTGACCGACGAGGTGATGTTGTACGGGGCAATACCCATGTTCATCAGGCGTGCGATGGTCAGCGGGGCATCGTTGGTGTGCAGCGTGGACAGCACCATGTGGCCGGTCTGCGCGGCCTTGATCGCGATTTCGGCGGTTTCCAGGTCACGGATCTCGCCGACCATGATCACGTCCGGATCCTGGCGCAGGAACGAGCGCAGCGCGGAGGCGAAGGTCATGCCGCGCTTCACGTTCTGCTGCACCTGGTTGATGCCCTCGACACGGATTTCCACCGGATCCTCGACCGTCGAGATGTTGCGCTCGGCGGTGTTGAGCATGTTCAAACCGGTATACAGCGACACGGTCTTGCCCGAGCCGGTCGGGCCGGTGACCAGCACCATGCCGTAAGGCTTGTGCAATGCATCGATGTAGAGTTTCTGCTGGTCCGGCTCGTAGCCGAGTTTTTCGATGCCGATCTTCGCCGAGGTGGCATCCAGGATGCGCAGCACGATCTTTTCGCCGAACAGCGTCGGCAGCGAGCTCACGCGAAAGTCGATCGAACGGGTCTTGGACAGGTTGAGCTTGATGCGGCCATCCTGCGGCACGCGCTTCTCGGCGATATCCAGCTGCGCCATCACCTTCAGGCGCGAGGAGATGCGGTTGGCCATTTTCAGCGGTGGCGTGGAAACGGCACGCAGCATGCCGTCCATGCGCAAACGCACCCGATACATGGTTTCGAACGGCTCGAAATGGATGTCCGATGCGCCGCGGCGGATCGCATCGAGCAGGATCTTGTTGATGAACTTCACCACCGGCGCATCGTCGTTCGTAGTGGCATCGAAGCCGGTCGCCTCGGCTTCGGGGTCGCCGACTTCAAGATCGAGCTCGTCAAGATCGCCGCCGCCCATGTCGGGCATGGTGTCGCGCATGTTGTTGAGCAGGCTTTCGATCACCCGTTGCAGCGAGCCGCGCTCGACCAGCACCGGTTCGACCATGCAATTGGAGTGGAACTTGATTTCGTCCAGCGCATGGGACTGCATCGGGTCGGCGATACCCACAAACAACCGCTTGCCGCGCCGGAACAGCGGCAGTGCCTGATGCTTGCTGATCAGCGTCTCGCTGATCAGATCCAGCGGCATGGTCACCGGGTTCATCGCGCCCACGTCCATCATCGGCATGCCGAATTCGATCGAGGCGATCTGCGTCAGCTGGAAGCTGTCCACCAGGTTGCGATCCAGCAGCCATCCGGCCAGGGTGGCCTTCTGCTGACTGCAGTCGGCCATAGCCTTGCGTACATCGGTTTCCGGCAGCACCCCTTCGGACACCAGACGGCGTGCCATGCCGGTCAGGCCCAGCAGTGATGGTTGCGGTTGAGACGACATCATGCTGATTCCACTCTTTTCCCGTATGTTGTTGAATCTAGCGCAGTCCAGCCGTCAGGTCATCCCCTGATTGCAATCGGGAGCGGGCGTGGTGACGCACTGCATAAAGTATCGCCGCCTGCCCACGCCACGGGAACGTCGCGAAGTGCCCGGAAGCCCCGGATCGCAGCCTCGCAAACCCGTCAGGCATGGCCTGTCGATTCGGCTCGTGAAGAGTACGGAAGCCCGATCGCCCCTGGATCGAGTCCGGGGCAGGCTCCGAGCCCTTCGACGTGCACTGGACAGGGTGCGCGCAGCGCGGCGCACGCGGGGAGCGGTCATGGATGGCCGCACCTTTGAGGTGCAGGGAAATCGAAGGGGGCTGGCGACGCTGCTGTTCATGGGCCAATCAACAGGGGAAATCCCATGCGGACAAGGTGCGCTTCTGCCGGGCATCGCGCAAGCCG
>Ga0307377_10002980_pt1 | contig 19514 bp, 43 predicted proteins | sample TR3MG_FD_202535 | JGI IMG/M metagenome (GOLD analysis project Ga0307377, IMG submission 202535) | Soil microbial communities from Risofladan, Vaasa, Finland - TR-3 | ecosystem: Environmental > Terrestrial > Soil > Coastal area > Acid sulfate soil | place: Finland: Risofladan, Vaasa | collected... | reverse complement strand
TATGATGAAAAGACATCACTGGACGAAGCAACATTGGGTTTAGCAACACGTAATTTTGACGAGTATCTTACTATCCCGACATATCCATTGAACTGGTGTAAGGAACGAAATTTATTGGGCGATGATAAATTTCATCCAACAACCGAAGGCTTTATACAATGGATTGATTCATTAAACTTGAAGGTACACGCGCATGAGATTTAACGAATTTCTAACAGAAGATTTTGCCACCGAGCAAATCATAATGAATCAAGTAAAGACAATAAGACAAAATTGTCAGCCGTACTTGACACAGAATAGAGATGCGATTAACCGCTTCCCGCTGTATCGCGGCGTGAAAAAGACTAACGAAGCAAAGGTTATTCGTAAAGAAGTTAGGCTGGATGACAGAAAACCAAAAGATATGCCGCTTAAGCTACATCAGTTTATTAACGGTTATTTCAAGAAACATTACGGCGCAGCATTTAGAAATGCTATGTTTGTTACTAGCAGTGTTGGTAATGCGTCCGAGTACGGCGATGTATATCTAATATTTCCAGCAGGGAATTTACAATATCTTTGGTCAGCAGATTACGAAGATTTATACAGCATTACTGGCGAGTTTGGGTTTGAGTCAATGCATGGAGACTGGAACAATGAACGGTGGCAAGATGCTCAAGAATTATTAGTAGATCAAGTTCTTTCTACTTACCAAACAGACGGCTTAGAAAAAGCAATTGATTCTAGTCACGAAATAATGATACGCTGTCCGTATTACTATGGCATACATTCGGACGTAATGTACAACAAGCCTTTACGCGAGCAAATTATAGACGGATTATACAGATGAGATTTAAAGAAATAACAGAAGCAAAACTAGACCCAGAAATCATGGCAGTTTTTCCCATTGGAAAATTTGACTATATATGGAATGAAAATGTAAATGATTTCACAACTGACGCAGCTGATTATATCATCCAAGAATTTGAAGCCGCCGCTGAACGAGGCGATGACATGTGGGTGGATGACATGGCGAAAGTAATGCGCGATTTTGGTCCTTACACCGACAGTACGGGCCTGACAAAAGCATTGGCTATCGGGGGCGAAATTATGGTATGGTGCGAATCGTACTATTACATGACACCTGCGATTGCCAAGCAATTTGAAAAATTTATATCAAAATAGTTGTATTTTAGTCACAAACACAGTATAATAAACTATGCCACAACCTGAACCAGACGATGAACTACGATCAATATTAAAAATTCTTACCGGAATGAAGGATGGTCCGTATGTTATGAAAGTATCTGCACACACGCTATCACGACCAAAAGGTCTCCCTGACCATCTCAACGAATATTCACTTTGTTCAGCTTGTTTCTCTACGATTGAGAAAACATGGGATCATCAGGAGTGGTGCGAGCTGTATAAAGCTGAACCCCTGTCAGATTGGCTGAAAAAGGGTAAAAACGAAAAATAAAGCTTGCTTTTTTGCCAGAAAGATAGTATAATACACTAACGAAAATACACGCAGAGCGAGCTATGCGGTCAATAGGAAAGATGTTTACATACTGGAAGATGATGGATTATAAGATCCAGGTCGAGCCGCTTTATCAGAATTACAAGAGCGTCGACAATGACACCAAGGTCAAATGTGTTAAGCACGTGACAGTATCGCATTCTAAACGCACATTTGGCGATATAGCGCATCTGATTGTAAGCACAGATCACAATGGGAATGTCAAAGCATTGATTCACGCTGATATCCTGTTTGGCGACGAAACGATATTTATTAGAAACGCTAATCTGCGCCAACTTGAAGATTACTTAAATTAAACACAACCAGAGGAAAGTAAAAATGCCGAAGAAGAGAGACAACAAGACAAAGCGTTCATTGAGCGTAAAATTCCGTATCGGAAATGCAAAAGGCGGAGTATCAGCACACAGTCTGTCTACTCAGGCATTGCGTGATATCCTGGAAAACAAGGACAAAGCACGTTCACACAACGCACGGCGCGTTCTCATCTTGCGAGGCGATTTGTCGCCTTGTGGCCAGAACACGTTTGAACTGGTAAGAGACGCCGGCCCGTTTGCCGGAGATCCGGCATAATGAGCGACGACGCAGTTACGCGCATTCTGGACGGGACGCCGTTGTATTGTCGTCCGGACAGTGAAGTGGTGTTTCACTGGGGTAAACCCGGCGTCGGTTTTGGAACGGCAACGTTCTATTACAGCGATCACGAAAACGGCGAGATGAAACTGTACTGCGACAACGAGACAATGTCAAAAGACTTTGTTAAAGAAATGCTGTGTCAGATGGTCGACGCCAGCGTATTTGAGGATTAAATTATGAGCATATTCGACTATTTTTTACTTGCGGGCTTGCTGGGCCTTATTGTTGCCGCATCGTGGGACGACGGTCGTCTTTGTAATCGCTTGTGGTTTGGATATATCCAGCCGGCAATCGACAAGATGGAAGCGCAAGCAGCAGAACAGAACAGACAGATTAAGAAGTAATGGGGTTTGTTGACCTCATTTACACGCTTGTTCTCCTGGCACTGCTTGGACTGGTTTGCTATGCTATTTGGTGGCCCGCGTCGAGAGTGTATTACTACTTTAAATACGGTTCCATTGACCGAAGGTTTCGCGAGTAAATGATTAAGAAAATACTGCCGCAGATGGACGACGAAACATTCAACAAAATTGTTGGAGAAGTTCACGCCGAACTGTTGGAAGCGCCGGAAGAAGAACGCTCTACGTTTTTGCTGACAGGATGGAACCGGCACAGTCTGACTGAATTCCATCATTCGTTGGGCAGACATATACGAAACAATTACAGTCTGTGGCATTACGAATGGGAGCCGGAACTAAGAGGCGGTGTTGATTATTCCAAGTACCATCCCGATAACATCAGCATGGAAATTATCAAAGAGGTTTGGAAACGTGGAAACGGAACTGTTTAACATCCTCAAGGCAATTGAAATAACCACACGCACTACGGACGCTTACATGTACGAGACTTATCGACATGGCGAATGGACGAAGTGTATTGCTTTCTTGTTAAACCAAGGTTTAAGCGTAAATCAAATTGACTGGATTGTGCGCAGTAAACATATGCGATGGGCAGACGACCTCGAGGATGGTGAAACAAGATCAGAAGCCTTTGAAAATTATTATCTTACCAACAGGAATAGTATAATAGACGATGTCGTATTCTGAAGAAATACATTTAACGAAAAAAGACTTCAAACTCGAGTGGTACAGTGGCTCCGGTGCTGGTGGTCAACACCGCAACAAGCACGAGAACTGTTGCCGCATTCGTCACATCGAGTCCGGTCTTTCTGCGAATGGTACATCGAGCAAATCGCGCGTTACAAATCAGCGCGAAGCATTTGACGAACTTTCACGCAAAGTGTTACTCTGGTACAACACAGAAGCACCAGGCCGCAGAGACACGAACGAAGTTATTCGCAATTATCACGGCGCACGCAACGAAGTCAAAGATTTGGCTTCTGGCCTGCGTCAAACTTACAGCAAAGTGGTGCTTGACGGCGACATGGGCGACATGATCGAAGCACGTAGAAACGCAATAGGAGCGGACGATGAGAGCTAATTTTGTTTTTGTTTTAATATGGTTTGCGATTTTATTTACTGTTATGGCATTCTTCAATCCGCCGGTGTGGATTGGACTTACAATTTACGGTTTGGGTGGCTGGTATGGTAATTTTATGGCAAACAAGATCGAAGCAGTATATACGGCTTGTAAAATTTCATTAAACAAATGGGCGAGGAAATAACAATGGACAACGATAACGACATTGAATTTTTGTATATTGGCTGGTGTCACGGCGTTAAGAATGGCGTTACAAGCGACAAAGTTTGGACCGCATTCAAAGCTGGTGGTGCCTATTACGCAGGATGGGGCGCACGTGGCAAGAGCATTCGTTTCAAACGGCATTACGACCGCGTGTCGCTTATGGCAGTGAAGCGACAGAAAGAACGAGGTTACGAAGAAGTGGATGCGTTCAAGCTATTCACGATCTTCCCAACATTCCCGGATGATGTCGCCTCGAAGCTGACATTTGATATTTTACTTAACAAGGTAATGTAATGAACAACGAAAAAATGTACCAAATAACAATGGGCGACGGCAGTGTATGGGAAGTTCCCGTTATACGCATCGCGACCGATCACGCCGAATATTACGCTAAGGTTGACGGCGTTTCATTTGAAGATGCTCTCAAAGAAACGCTGGCGCTGTTTGACGCCGACGATTACGAAGTTGAAGATTGGGCCAAGAACAACATGGATTGGATCGACGTGGTTGACAGTGCCAGATGTATTACACGCGACCTGCGAACAGATTTCCAAGAAGGTTGGATGAACGGCGAAGCAGAGGTTGTCAATCCACAAGAAGCATGACGCCCGAAGAAATAAAAGACGCCGAAGAATGGAAAATAATGCATGTCCTTTTAATGGGGCCGCGACATCGTAACGGCCTTTGCGTCAATCGATGCGCCGACAGTGTTTGCGACACAGGATGCTTAAATCAAAAAGCAAAGCAATTCCGGCCAGCTATTATGCATGGCATTAAAACCCTTCGAGAGCAAGGGGACACGCGCTTCCCGTTAACTGCTGAAACGGCATTCAACTCTCACATGAAATGTACCGGGAACAGCAACACTCATGGCCTCGATCCACCAATATGTAGCGATCCTGTCTGCCACGTCGCTGGATGCTTAAACATAGCCGCCTTCCATTACCGCGACATTATTAAAGCGGCACAACACGCCGACGTAATAAAGGCTTTGAAGAAATAATTAAGCCTCGTGCTGTTACGCAATAAATAACAGCACATTCAACGAGGTTCATTATGATCAAAACAGTCGGATTCATCGGCCTGGGCAAACTAGGAATGCCATGCGCAGAAGCAATGGCAACAAAATACGAAGTGAATGGCTACGACATTATGCCGCGCTCAAGCGATACTGTAAATGTCACAACCCTTCAAGAAACTGTAGAAGCAGCAGACATTATTTTCGTAGCAGTTCAAACCCCGCACGATCCGGAATACGACGGCGCTTCTCCAATAGCGCATCTGCCTAACAAGGATTTCGACTACACAACAGTAAAGAACACATTTGATCAAATTGAAGAATTTGTAAAACCCCACCAACTTGTCGTGCTAATCAGCACAGTACTTCCCGGCACAACCAGAAGCCAATTAATCCAACACTTGCCAACTCCGCGTTTCATTTACAATCCATACTTGATTGCTATGGGATCTGTAGCATGGGATATGGTTAATCCGGAAATGATTATTATCGGCACCAGAGACGGCAATCTAACAGAAGACGCAACCGCAGTTATGGATTTCTACTCGGCGTTAATGCAGAATAACCCAAACTATGCCGTTGGCACCTGGGACGAAGCTGAAGCAATTAAAATCTTTTACAACACATTCATATCCATGAAAGTAAGCATGGTCAACATGATCCAAGACGTAGCGGAAATTAACGGCAACATGAACGTTGATGTCGTAACAGACGCGCTTAAGTCCGCGTCTATGCGCATCACAGGACCAAAATATATGACTGCAGGAATGGGCGATGCTGGCCCGTGTCATCCACGCGACAATATTGCTTTGCGTTACATGGCCGAGAATTTAGGCTTGGGATATGACTTGTTTGGTTCCATTATGACATCGCGCGAAATCCAAGCGAAGAATCTCGCAAGAAAATTAGCTTGTACAGCCGACGACCACCATCTTGAAATTTATATACACGGAAAGGCATACAAGCCCGGAATAGATATTCTTGACGGCAGCTATAGTTTATTGGTTGGCTATTTCTTGGAAGAATGGGGATGGAATGTAAACTATATCGATCCGCTAACAGAAGAGTCTGTCCCAACGTCGGTTACTGGCGTGGTGCTGTTAGCTCACAACGCCGGTATAACATACGATTACACAAAGCAATCCACAACGCAGGAACTGTATTGTGAAATTTCCGATGGTTCTGTAATTGTAGATCCTTGGAGAACGTATCAATCTCACAACGACAAAATTAAAGTAATTCACTACGGAAACACAAGATAGCAGCACTTAATTCATATTTTTCCTAAATAAATATATAATAACATTAGGAAATATATGGATTTTGAATTCACGGGCGTATCGTCTGCTATTCTCGCTGCGTTCATCGCTTACCAGCGCCAAGACGATCTAGTCGAGAGAAAATACCAACTACTACAATCAGTATTAAACGCCAACAGTAATGACGGCGGGTCTATACTGTTCCTTGGTTTTGATCCGTGGGTTATGGCAGATTGGTCGCCACGCAATATATTCGTTGGGATGATCACAGATGAAGTTGCCAAATTCTTGGATGACAGTAACGTCCTCTACACTCGTTTGTATGATGACGAAATACACAACACAATTCCGTTTGATGTCGTGGTCGCGGCCGACGAAATTCTGACCTACGCTGACAACAATCAGCGCGAACTTGTAGACCTGATGTCCGAGCTAGCTAGCGAGCTGTTCATCACAACATTGCGAGATTATAAAAATCAAGCACCATCCGCTCGCGATTTCAGTACGCCAACTGTTATAAAGAACGACGATAATTTTTCTGTGTTTATGGAATATCATCACTACGAATACAAAGTAAAGAACAAGTGGATTAGTTATATTTACGAGAATGGTGCGCAGATAAATACATATGGTGGATTTAAACGACAACCGATGTTTTTCAAGCAGTTAGCGAAGTTTGCTTATGACGCAGGCGCAGTTAATTTTACAATACACAGAGACTTAATGTTTAAGAGTCTCTTAAAGAAGAACTTCGAACATTTGATCTCCGTAAGTTTTAAATAAGAGAACGCATAATGGCAAACATCAAAAAAAGTGCTGGCACGAGCCGCGCTAAGAGTACAGTAAACAGTGACTTCGCTGCGGTGGTCGATCAATTGCTCGCGAGCTTAAAAGCCGAAGCAATGGAAGACATTAAAACGCTAGTACAAGAATTTAACTTTCCAGACGGTAGCATTCCATTTCCTGCTATTAACCTCGAGAAAGCAATGCTATCTGGTGATCAAGTTAGAGGCGGAACAATTAAAAAGTTCGGCAGCACCGGCATCGAAGACCTTGCTAGCGATACAAAGCTAACTATCTTGGACGGCGCTGTAGTCGTAGAGAACAGATTGGTAGCGTCGCAGTTGACCGTTAAGGGCAACGTAGAGATAGAAGGCAATGTTACTATCCTGGGTGATACTGGGTTTGACAGTCAGACAACCGCTAAAATAGTACACTCGATTGGAAAGCAAGTCTACGCTCATTTAAACACCGACATAACCAACGCATTAGAAAATATCTCCGGCGACCATGTTAAAGGCGGGACGATAACCAAATTTAGCAGCACTGGCATAGAAGACCTTGCCACAGAAACACAACTAACCATCATGGACAATGCTGTAGTCATTGAAAGCAAATTCGCAGCGCAATCATTATTCGTTAAAGAAAACGCTGTCATCGACGGCGACTTAACAGTGAAAGGAGATTTGTTGCTTGACACTAAAGTTAGCGACCGCCTTATCCGCAGGGCATCAGAGCAGGTTATTGAAAATTTTGGCGATGTTGGTGCGGGAATAACCGAAGAAGTTGTTAACAAGATACACGGATCCGAACTGGATGTAAAGAACATTTTAGTTAATGGTCGTCCGTTCTTTGAAGGTAAGGATAACAATTCCATCGCTCCGTTTATAAAATTGTCGCGCTTGACACAAGTCGGTAACTTGAAAGAATTGGTCGTAACAGGCGAGGCACAATTATGTAGCAGTTTTTATGCCGGCAATAAACGAGTGGGTATTAATACGCTCGAACCTGCTGCCGCCTTGGCAGTATGGGATGAAGAAGTAGAGCTACTGATCGGCAAGCACAGCAAAGCTACAGGATACATTGGTTCGTTACGCAACCAAGAAGTTATTTTGGGTGCGCACAACAAAACCAATATCGTACTTGGGGCAGGTGGGCAAACACTAATTGACGATTTGATTGCGGACAAGACACGCTTCTTCAGCGGAGACAAGGCACCGAACTTTGAATCAGAAACTGGCTCCGTTTGCTTCAATACCAAGCCGGCACTCGGAAAACCGTTCGGATGGATATGCTTGGGCGGCGCTAGCTGGGGAATTATGGGCTTGGTAGCATAAATACGTACATGAAGATAGCAGATATAGCAGAAAGCGTAGTAGCCTTTCCGACGAAAGATCGTCAACGTAGTGTACAAATGGACAGGCTTCGCAAGCGTTCCAGTTATTACAACGACAAAGGCGAGCCTACAGATAAGCATCCGGATCTTAGACCAAAAGAACCACATTTGAAATTAGTTAAAGATTCAGAAAAGTTCCCATCAGTTAAGACTCAAAGTGTAGGTGCTATTGCATACAAACACAATGTCACAGTAAAATCTATTCGTCAGCAATTAACCAAAGGAATCAAGGCCGAGTTAGAACACACCACCGACAAATTAGTAGCAAAAGAAATCGCACTTGACCACCTCGCAGAACATCCTGATTATTACGATAGACTTGAAAAGATGGAAGAAGCTGGTGGTGTTGGCACAATCACATCACAAAATACCACAGCAGACGTTAAACCCGGCGAAACGGGACGCCAAGCTAATAAGTTCAATCTAAACGTAGACAGCGCAGGCACCCCGAAACTTCTTAAAACCGGCGTTAAAGAAACATTCTCGGACAGCAGATTAAGAAATAATCCTGGTGCAAATCGCAATCGTGCAGTTTCAGGGTCGGCATCTCCAGATCCTGCCGAAATACAGCAAATAATCCGAGACGAAGACTATGACGAAATGTTCCATTCCTATGGACCAATGTTCGTTAACGACGATGCCACTAAACGTTATGGTCGGGAAAAAGCTCTGGCAATTATAAGTTATCTTAAGGGCCACTAAGTTTTTCGAAAAGGTTGTAATCCTCCTAGTATCGTTGTATAATACACAAACTTAAACAAAACTAGGAATAAAAATGTACAAAACCTTGAACGTGGACGTCGCAGCGAATCTTGCTATTTTTCACGAGCAACTCCCAACACCCAGAGCCATTCGGTTCGTAATAAGCCGTGCGAAGGTTAATCGCGATAAGGCAGTATCAGCAATTGATAAGGTCTTAACAGGCTATAAAAACAGGGCATAGACCCAGGTCCACTCCAGTGGTACTCAACAACACAATAAAACAGTAAAAAACGGCTCAAAAGGTATGTTTCTGTTATAAATTGGTACAAATTCCTACTCACAGAAGCATACCTTGGCCAACACACAGGAAATAATAATAAATGAACGAATCAAACGTATTAGTCCCATATGTCGTAAAAAATACGCCCAAGGGCGAACGTGGGATGGACATTTTCAGTCGGCTGCTGGAGGATCGTATCATCATGGTCTCCGGACAGATTGAGTCAATTATCGCTCAAGCAGTCGTCGCACAGCTCCTTTTTCTGGAAAGTGAAGGAGATTCCGAGATCACAATGTATATTGACAGCCCAGGCGGCTCTGTAACAGCCGGAATGAGCATGATCAACACAATGAACTTCATTAAGCCTGATATCGTGACGGTGGTCACAGGGCAAGCAGCAAGCATGGGATCTTTGATCGCAACATCTGGCTGTAAGGGAAGACGTTATATGCTGCCGGACGCAACGCACATGATTCATCAGCCAATGGGCGGATTTCAAGGCCAATCAACTGATTTTGAGATTCATGGCCGTGAATTGAAGCGATGGAAGACACGCTTGACGGAAGTTTACGTCGAAGCCACCGGAAAAGAATACGCTGAGCTGGAAAAAGACATGGAACGTGATAATTTCATGACATCAGCAGACGCAGTAGCATACGGTCTGGCAGACGAGATTCTTACGCACCGAGAGTAGAGCATATTTATCCAGCCGCGCTTATAATTAAACAGTTATTATATAAGCGCGACGACTTTTAATAAATAATCATGTAAAACGTATCTACGGAGAGCATGTGAAATCTACTAACCAGTTGAAGTTCAAGTCGATTAAGGTCGACCCGTTTACAGCAGACGAAGTTCATTTTCGAATCCCATTTGCGGTAAATCCTTATCACCAGCTTGTTCCACGTGATGAATTAATCAAGGCGTGGAATGCGGAATCTCGACTAAGACAACAAGAATTAGAGATATTATACTATGAAACTCACGATCCGAGAGATGAGCTGGTTCAAGCGCCGGACACCGACACCCGAGCCGACAGCAATTGATGTCGAAGTAGACGATATTCAGTTTATCAGTAACCACGAATGTAAAATGATTGCTACTTATGATGATGGTGAAATCTATCATTTAAGCGCAAGAATGCATCATAATCCCATCAAAGACACCTGGACCGTCCAAGGATTAGACGAAAAAGGCCACTCTGTGGTCGCAGATATCACAGAAATCTAGTAAATACTTCAGAAAAAGCTTGACCTATTATCGAAAAGGCTGTATAATACACGTATTAAACAACTAAATAGAGCAATTTATGAAAGTTAAAGTCCTCAAAAACGCTATCAAAGTCACACACATTTCAAACGAATCACAACTTGAAATGGTTGATGCTGTTGCTGACGCTGCTGGTTCAGAATACGAGCAGGCTGACTTTGGCACTACAGTTATTGTAACGACCAACCTGGACGCTTTTGTTCAAGAGTGGAACGGTCAATGAACAAGCTTATGGATTGGGTAGCAGAACCGCAGCCCGATTCCTCCGAGGCAAAGGGCCGCGCGGGAGCCGCTACGTTCTTAATCGCTATTATTGCGCTTGGAATTGGAGCAGTATTTGGCGAAGCAGCCGCATTTCTTGTGGTTGTGGCGCCAGCTGGACTTTATATTTGCGTTAAGGGAATGATTCAATGCCTATAACGCAAAAATATCAGGACGAAAAGTATCTTTACGTCTTTAGTAAGGATCAGGTATACTTTGCCCTCAGTCCGGAACAAGTATTTGAAATGCACAAGCTAACAAGAGCCCTTTTGCCGGATGCTGCTCAGAAAATGGCTGACAGAGCCGAAGAAGAAGCGAAAAAAGTTGAAAAAGCAGCAAAGAAAACTGAAAAAGGAGCAAGAAATGAGTAATCTTTCACGATTGACACAGGATGTGCTTCACGCTCGTAACGCGGTTGAATACGCACAGTCAGTAGTTGATAACACGCCGATAAATCCTGATGGAACTGGCTGTGTTGTTCAAATCAACGAATTGATCACTTGCGAAATCGCACTCGACGAAGCCGTTGAGCGCCTTCGTGCCGAAGAAGCAAGACTTTTGAACGAGGTACAGAAATAATGTCGTACACTGAACTCAAATTTAAGAAAGATCGCGTAGCATTCATCAAAGAGCAGGTCAAAGTTGACGCTCGTTGGGCAATCCGCGGTCTTTTGCGCATTTATGAAGAGCAAACTGCTGAAGAGCAGAACGCTGGTCATACACGCGATCACAATGGCGTTGGTTTTACCGGAGTTGATGGTGAAATCCTGTCATCTTTCGCAGAACAAATCAACAAAGGGCGCAACATGAGTCCTAAGCAGATGGCATTGATCCACAAGAAGATGCCGAAGTACGCTGCTCAACTGGAAAAGGCGTCAACTCCACGTACTGTTGGAGCTTCTGTTAACAAAATTCAGCATTTGCGCGATATGCATCGCAGCCAGTGCGATTGAGGAGATAAAATAATGCAAGGTAAATACTCGCCTACAGTTTCAGCCGCTTATGCTGCTAATCAACAGTGGCATCGGAATTATATGTCGCTTGGGTCCTGCATTTATGATCCCGACGGATATGATTCGTACGGCTACAACAAAAACGATTACGATCGCGCAGGAAACCACGAAAACGATTACGCGCTCGACGACGCCGGTTTCAACGATTGCCTCGAACGTTGGGGATTCGATGGAACTAAGCCTTTTGAACTTTACCCACGGGAAGTAGAATAATGGCCGCATTTCTAACAGTGACATTACTGGCTTTAATACTATTTGTTCTGGTCACAATCAGTCTGCAATTAGATATGGTAATAAAGAGGATCAAATAATGTTCGGCTGGTTAGCTAAAGCTTTTGGCAATGTTGGCACAGTTCGTTTTGAAGCGAAAAATGCTGACGGCACCTACACTGGTACAATGGAAATTGAAGCCTTCAATGTCGGAAATGAAGAAATTGAAGCAGAAATCAAAAATATGTTGTGGGTGCGAAAAGGTATCCGCGTCAATTCAGTTAAAATCATAGGATATTCGGGAACATAATGCCATTACCGTCAGAAGTTGTTATGAAATCTGTTGCTTTGCTCCGCGCATTGGCAAAGGAATATGGCGCCCCCAAAGCTATGGAAGTTTGGGAAGGAATGTCCGATATTATCGACGATGCCGACCTTAAAATGGACGTATTCAAAGCAATGCTGTCAGGCGGTCACGTTGGTCTCAATATTGAATTATGGAGATGGGACGGAGCACAAAAAGTTACGGCTATCAAAGCTCTGCGAGCGGCGACTGGCTGTAGTCTCAAAGAGGCCGCGGACGCGGTCGAAGCTGCCGACATTGGGCAACGAACCGAAATGCCACTCGTTATTCATACAGACAATACTGGACAGCAGATTGAACCTAATTACACTGGCATCCAGCGCGAACTCAAAGCTGCTGGATTAACTATTGAATTTTTGTAAGGAGAAAGAAGTGATTGTTTACACTATTCGAATTGTTGACAAAGGGTTTGACGAAGTTGATCCCAATGCGTCAAAAACTCTTTACTGGAGCTTTAATAAAGGCTGGGCCGAGGAAGGCGAAAATCTTCCCGCTATCTATCCCGACGAAAAAGCAGCACAAAAGGCGTTGAAGAGTACGCCCTCTAAGGCTAGCAAGCCTATCTTTACTGCTGAATTTTGGGGATGGGACACTAGCAAAATTGAAATAGTTCCGTTTAACTTCGAGGAAATGTAACATGACTGTCAAACTCAAAGCCAACGAATCAGTTTTCGCACTGTATAACGACGCCACAGACGAATACGTTTACTTGGGCGGCGGTAACGGAATCTTTGGTTTCAAGCCGTATCCAAAGCCGACCGGAATGGCACCAACTGCCGAAAAGCTTCAGAAGAAGCACGAAAATCTGCTTACCAGACTCCTGGAGATGGTTGATCACGACGCAGACCTGACCGATGAAAAGCTGAAAGAACTTTTCGACAATATGCAGAATCATCTAAAAAGTGGATTTCACGGCTTTGAGGGTTTTGCTCGTTTGCGTCGACATACAGCAAAAGCAGAGAAAGAACGCTGGAGCAAAGAGCTTGAAATAGCCAAAAGCTTCATCATTGTTGAAATAAGTGTGAAAAAGGTATAAATACAACATGGATACATGGAAAGCACAAGTCAAACTAAAAACCGGACAAGCATCCGGCTCAGTCAATCTACAATGGGTTCACCAAGATGCGAGAAACTCATTTGAAGCACGTTTGGCGATTGAAGCCAAATATGGCAAACTTATTCAGGGACCTATCAAGGTGTCTGGTAACAATAATTCGGGCAGTTTTGCCGATGAATGGCGTAGTCAGTAATTTTCGATAAATAATTGCTTGCTATTTCTGTTCGAATAGCGTATAATACGCAAGAACGTAGTACTTTTTATTAACCATAACCGGAGTCATAACATGACTGAACAACTCTTCGCCCACGTGGGCATTTCCACTCGCTTTGGTAAAACCCGTGTACGTTTCACCAACAACGCCGCTCGTACCATCATCCTTGTTAAGGACGGTCACGACGACATTACCTTTTTCGAGCTTCCTGAGCCGATGACCAAGGCCGCAGCATGTACGTATATCCTGGGTCGCAAGGAAGAATTCGAAGATCTGAAAGATCGCATTGCGATTGACGAAGCCAATGACCGTTACAACATCGTAACTGTTAAAGGTGGTTCAAAAGCGCAGATCAAAGCACCTGATCTGAGCAAGCTGAAAGCTCGTGCTGCCGAAAAAGTAGCCGAAGAAGCTTAACCTGGTACCGAAGGCTGCGGCGAATATTTCCTTCGTTGTTGTGGGAAAGCATCATTTAGCTTGCCGCAGCCTTCACTTCCAATGAGAGAACCAGATCGTAAAATTAATGGCCAGTATTTACATCGCTGGTACATTATTCCAAAGAATAGATTCTTTAATATCTATTTGCACGAATTTCATAGATCCGACGATGACCGCGCATTACACGATCATCCTTGGTTTAGTGTTTCATTTTTGTTAAAAGGTGAAATACTTGAACATCAGTGGGGAGATCATATCCGCTACGTTCCAAGATTTTGGCCTGTTTTCCGAACAGCGAAGTTCGCACACAGGATTGAAATAGTAAAAGGACCAGTTCGCACACTGTTTATCACTGGACCTCGCATACGAGTTTGGGGCTTTCATCCTGCAGAAGGATGGATGTCTTCTAAAGATTTTATTGAAAAATACGGAGAAAGAGAATGAAACAGACAATTTTAACAGTGCTTTTGACCCTGGCAGTAACCTTTGGCGCATTTTATGGCGCTGCTCAAGCAGGACTTTGGGATTCGATGATGAATTCAGATTTGAAAGAAGTTCCGCCAACTGCCAATTACGAGATGGCAGTATACGGTTATGACGCTCGTGTATACGAATGGACGCCAGCATGGAACCAAGGTATTTCGTGCGTATTCGTAGCATCGAACAAATCCAGCGGCGTTGGCTGTTACCCGAAAGCTGCTAAGTAATTAAAGCTTGCCTAAAGCTCGAATAGGCTGTATAATAACGTTATGACACGTATAAATATCGTTGACCCATCCGAACTTACAGACCAGCATTTAGTTGCTGAATACCGTGAAATCTTTATGGTTGGCTCTTCGTTACAGCGTTCTTTAAAGTCTTCAAATTGGAATATGAACAAAATTCCGGAGAGCTTTACGCTTAACAAAGGTCACGTTTCGTTTTTTTACAACAAAGGCAGATACCTACACAAGCGGTATTTGGCGCTACAACAGGAAATGTGGGCTCGTGGTATGAACCCAGATCCTGGCAGGTTCTTTAACATTGAGCAATGGCCAGCAGGATTATATCAAGATTGGACAGCTACGGAAGCAGATAAAGAAATAGTCCGAGCTAGAATTGCCGAACGAATCGCAGCAAAACCTAACTGGTACAGGAAAACAGATGTTTCAAACCAAATATAAAGTAATGAAAATCAAGCGCGATGGCGTGAACCGCTTCGTTCCGATGAAGCGAGTTTCATTCCTTGGCTTTGGCAAATGGAAGGAAGATCCAGATTGGGCCGAGTCCCAGAAGAACGTTGCCGAGGAACGCTTCCTCGGACTGGACGTTACGGATTCCACGTTGACGCAGTGTCGCGCATTTATCGAGCAGCGTCAACCGACAAATCTCGACAATAAGTTTTATACTGATAAATAGTTTATATGATCGTATGACTCCGATTGGAGGCATTGCGGACGCGGGTTCGATTCCCGCCAGATCCACCAAAAGTATTTTTGTAAAGCGTAAACGAATCCGGACGTCTGGAAAGATATCCTAAGCATAATCTAAGTATGCGGAAATTGCGGTGAAAATACTTCTTATGGGTCTGTCCAGGTTTCGACGTGGTGAGCAAAGAAAGGAAGACGATCCGGCGCAGAAAGCCTACGATACTGGCAATAAAACTATAATCGACGATTTATTCATCGACATTGATGCTCTTGAGCTAGCAATAGCTTAAACATCACGGGGTTGACCACCTTGCTACCCAACAGTCTTTTAAGGGCCTTCGGGCCCTTAATTTCATCCCCGATTTAATGAGGATCGACACTTAAGATAGCAGTAATGTCGATTCGCGTATAACAGAGCAGTTAATTCGCTCAAAATGATGATAAATAATTGTCTATAAGGAGATAAACTATCATGGAATGGTTAAAAGCAAACAAGTGGATTGTAATCGCAGTATTAGTCGTAGCAGCAATATTTTTCGGCGCTGGCGGTGACATCATCCCAACAGACAAGTAGGATCAATTTGGAACGAAGGGGCCTTCCGGGGCCCTTTTTGCCCCGCACATATTATGAACATGTTTATAGCGGTAGCAGCACTCATCATTTTGATGATAACAGTTTTATGGCTCAATAGAGGAAACAAGCGTTAGCATTCGCTAATTTACACGCTTGAAAACACAAAGAGGAAAGTATTATGGAAGCAATTATATCTATAGTCGCGGTACTCGGATTATTCATCGCAGCAATTTCACGCACAATAGAAGAGACACGCGCAGCACAGCGCCGTGAACGTCTAGCACAGCGCACCAACGAAAATCCACGGAAGCGGAGTTCTAGATAAATAATGCCATGTTAGAGGTCTTCGTTTTCATTGGTATCTTAATAATCGCTGTCATTGTTATCACTAGCTATTGGAGATATAAACAAATGTATACTCCTAAGAATAAGGAAGAACGCAATTCAGCGCCATATCACTACAAAACTCCCAAACAACAGACATATTCACCACAAAACTGTAATCAAATAATCACAAAACCCGCAGAAAAGCCTTGATTTATTTGCCGAAAGGCTGTATAATACACGTATTAATAGCTTAAATCAGGCAAATTTATGAAAATGTACACTGTCCCAAAAGGAACATCCGGAATCGTGCTCGAAGCAAAGTACCCGCTTTCTAGCAATGTTCGTCCTGAATTTGATTCCATTCCCTGGACCGTACGCAAGGATTGTGAATTCTTTGAAACCGTACACGATCCGGTCGCTCGCGCTAACAATCGCACAGTTCCTACGTTTGAAGGACTTGCGGATGCTGGATACGCTATCTTCGCGCACATGGTTGACGCGGAAGAAGCTCCCAAATACTATCTCGCTGTCCTGTACAGCGACGTCAAGATAAACTAAAATGCCAAAGATCGAAGCATGGAAATGCCCGTATACTGGCAAGCTCTTTGAGCAGCACAGCAAGTACAAAAGTCATCTTGCGGTCTTGTCTCGTCAACGAAATATTGCCAAAAAGCGCCAACAGCACCTCGACGCGGTTGATGCTGTCATTCTCGGCGAGCAGCAATGTCGAAACGCGCAGGAAGTATGCGAATATATCATCGCGAATAGCGAAGCATATCTCGTCAGGGGAATGCTGATTAATACGAACTGCGACGCGCTTCGCAAAGCTCTTGAATTAGGATACGACATCGAATGGCCAAAGCTCACTGGAATGAAGCTACACCAGGTCCGCTGGAACGATTCTGTATCCAACTTCCACAGCTCGCCTCGCGGCAAGCCACAAAATTGCTGGAACGATCCCAAGGTCCCGAAAGGATATCCGGGCTGGCGTGGAAACCTCCGCGTCTGGCACGATAAGGACGCGAAAGTCGTCATTACAGATAATAAAGGGAAGAAGTTCAGGTACAGAATCCCGTACTTTAGCGACTGTGTCCGCGGTGTCAGCGGAATTTACACTGGAACTGGCGGCGGACTGGATGATGGATATTACTGCGATTTTAAAATGTTCGCCGAAGACTATCCTGGGATTGAAAAGCAAATTATCGTTCACACGCTGAGCGGAAGACTTACAGAAAAAGCAAGCTGGAATAGCCCTGCGTTCCCTATGTTGGATAAATTAGGAGAAGGACGTACTGGCTTTGTAAAAGACGGAGATCCTTTTTAAACGGAGTTATTATGAAAACATTAGCATTAGCAGTGGCATTAATATTATCCGGATCAGCTTACGCTGACGGATTTTCAGTTGCTGGCGGAGCAGATGTCGGTTTTGATGCCGGAAGAACGTACGGCGAGATCCGCTACAGTCACGATTTATACGAATTTGACAACGGAATCAACCTTGGTGCTAGTGGTTACTTAGGATCGATGAACACTAAAGGCATTGGAATCCACATTAAGGACGGATCGCTCCTGTTTGGCATCGGCGTTGAATACGCTGACGCAAACTATGACACTGTTAACAGCGAGCACGGATACGAATTACGCGCTGAATGGGAATTTGTCGATCAATGGTCGGTTGGCATTAAACATCGCAGCAATTGTGCGACAGTTTGTCGAAAAGTCCCATTAATGGACAATATGAAAAAAGGGTCCGATGATAAGAACAATCACGGATTTAACTACTTAATCGTTCGATATGAATTTTAAATAGCAGGCGAATGAATAGATAAATACTTTTATAGCAGAGGGGTTCTGTTATAACACACCGCAACCATATAGGGAGACTATCATGGAAATTTTACAAATCGTAATCGATTACTTTAATCACTTTTGGGGATACATTGAATTAGCTGGAGTCATATCCATTCTAATCTGTGTCTATCTTGCTGTAAAGCAAAACATATGGACTTGGTTTTGGGGCGCAATCGGCGTCTGTTTCTTCGCTCCAATGCTGTGGGAATACAAACTCTACAGCGACTTCGGACTACAACTTTTCTTCTACCTGCCAATGCAGGCAGTTGGTTGGTGGTACTGGATGAAGAAAGGACCAACACACAACAACGACCTGCCAGTAGCAGTAATGAATTGGAAAACGTCCACACTTATTATATGGTCAATTGCCTTTTTAACGATCGCAACCGGCTTTATTATGACAAACCATACGGATGCCAGCTTCCCTTATTGGGACGCGCTGACAACTTGGATGAGTGTCTTTGCGCAGATCCTGATGCTTAAGAAGATTGTGGAATCCTGGGTTCTTTGGGTCGCAGTCGATATCATATCTGTACCGATTTACTTTATGAAAGGAATGGTAGTATGGAGTGGATTGTACGGTCTTTTCATTGTCCTTGCTACAATGGGCGGAATCGCTTGGTACAAGAGCTGGAAGGAAGCTCAGTGAGCAAAATCTTCAAATATGGACTGATATTAGGTAAGTTTAGCCCCTTTCACGAGGGGCATAAGCTTATGATCGATTATGCCATGGATATGAGCGAGATGGTTCATATCCTGGTCAACGGCGAAACTGATATTCCCATTGCTACACGAGTCGCTTGGCTCGAAGAAGAATACGCTGGCAAAAGAGTCGCAATTCATCATATACAACGCTTGGAAGATATTCCTGATCCTGCGAAGTACGATGAATTCGGCACCGCAGTTGATCCTGAATTCTGGAAAGCCTGGATAGACGGCATACAGCAAGCATTCTGGTGCGATTTTGATGCCGTCTTTTCAAACGATCAGTACGGTGCTGTGCTAGCGGATAAGCTAGGAGCAACGTGGATGCCTGTCGATATTGACAGGACCACGCAAGATATCTCAGGTAGTGCTATTAGAGGGGATCCAGACAAATACTACGATTATCTGACAGAAGTGGCAAAGCCATATTATCAAAAAACTATAGCTATCGTAGGTCCAGAATCGACTGGTAAATCTACGATGGCCAAGAAGTTAGCACTGTTTTATGATTATGGCTATGCGCACGAATACGGACGAACTCTTTCAGAAATTCGAAATAATGAATTAACAGAAGACGATTTCCGCGCTATT
>Ga0307377_10002979_pt1 | contig 19515 bp, 10 predicted proteins | sample TR3MG_FD_202535 | JGI IMG/M metagenome (GOLD analysis project Ga0307377, IMG submission 202535) | Soil microbial communities from Risofladan, Vaasa, Finland - TR-3 | ecosystem: Environmental > Terrestrial > Soil > Coastal area > Acid sulfate soil | place: Finland: Risofladan, Vaasa | collected... | reverse complement strand
TTGCAGGGTAGCTTCCGGTTTTTTTGTATCCAATGGTGCGATTAGAATTCGTGGTATGAATTCAATTTCAAGTTCAACTGAGCCTTTGTATGTTATCGATGGGGTTGTTACGATGAATGCCAGTAACCTTATTAATACAAATGATATTGAATCAGTTGATATTCAGAAAGACGCAGCAGCTACAGCCATTTTCGGATCAAGGGCATCCAACGGGGTGATCATGATCACAACCAAATCAGGAAAAAAGGGACTTAATGCATTTACCATTGATGCTAATACTGGTTTTACTTCATATATAAATGATGGTTTTGTAAGAGCCGATGCCGCCACTCAGCTTGCAGCGCTGGATCTTTCCATTCAAAACTCGCATAAATATGACCCTACTCTTGCGGTTCGCTTATTCGATCCAAAGGAGGTAATGACCTGTGATGTCATGTTTTTAACCGATGAAAATGGGCATTCCAGAAACTACGATTTTTTTAACAGGGATTATGTAAAGAACTTTGATACTGACCTCGAAAAAGCAGTTCGCCAGAATGGCGTATATAATGAAATTAATCTTTCAACTTCCAAAAGTTTTGAGCGGGGCGGCTTATTCTTCTCTTTGAATTACAGAGACGAAAAGGGACAAATGAAAGGTGATTTTGGGAATAGAATAACTTCAAGATTAGGTATGAATTTCGCACCAATTAAGAACCTGGAACTTGGATTTAGCACAACTGTGGCATACAACAAACATACCAATGGTGCCTCTTTTCATGCCCGTTGGTTACCCTATATGCCCCTTTATGATGAAACAAACCCAACCGGGTTTTTTGTTCCTGCAGCAAATCCTTTAGCTCAGTCTGATCATAATTTAGTCGACAATAACCAGACTTCTCTCAGATCGATTTCAAATTTTAATGCTGAATACACTGTACCTTTTGTTAAGGGACTTTCAATTAAAGCTGTAGCGGGGTACGATTTTATCACCAGCAGGAGCATCAATTGGTCCTCAAAATTTATGAATCGTGCAACAAACAATACGCCGTTTTCCGCGGCAGATGAAAACAGGAATAATGGCTTTATAGCAACGGCCAATGCAGGTCTTAATTATAACCGGACTTTTGGAGATCATAATTTCAGCGGTGTTATATTTCAGGAAGGTCAGAAGAACTGGTCGTATTACATGTATATGAAGGCTGAAAAACTTAGTTCAATATATCACGAAATTGGCCAGAGTCCCGGAGAGTTTAAAGAGATGAATGCAGGGCTGGGTGATGACTTCAGGATGTTATCAACCCTCGGACGTCTGGGATACAAATTTAAAGAACGCTACTTGTTGCAAGCTAGTTTGCGCCGTGATGCAACATCCAAGTTTAATCCGGATAATCAGGATGCCACTTTTACTTCAGTGGGAGCCGGCTGGATCGTTTCCGAAGAATCCTTTTTCAAAAATGCTGTCAGCTGGATGAACCTGCTGAAAATAAGAGGCAGCATAGGACAAACCGGAAACGGAGATATGCCGAGTTTTAAATATATGAATGCTTATGGCACCGGAAAGGCGTATATGAATCAGCAGTATTCATATATTCAAAATGTCGGTAATCCGGACGTTACCTGGGAAACTTCCACCAACAAAGATATTGGTATTGATTTTGGATTCCTGAAAAATAAAATCAATGGTTCTATTGCTTACTATAAGAAAAACGTGGACGGTTTGTTGCTTCAGGTTCCATTACCCATGTCTGCAGGTATTGCCGGCGGAAACGTTGTGTGGCAAAATATCGGCGATATGAGCAATTCGGGTATAGAACTGAGTACTAATTATGCAGCGGTAAAGTCTTCTGATTTCTCATGGGATTTATCCTTTAATTTCTCAACCAACAAAAATGAAATTATTGCACTTCATCCTGCAATAGACATTAAAGGTTGGGGTATTGAAGGCGGTAATGCAATAACAAAAAAAGGCGAAAAGCTGGCTACATACTACCTGTGTGAATTTGCAGGTATTGATCCGCAAAGAGGTATACCTATGATCTATGAAATAGACCAGGCTAAATATGAAGCAACAGGAGAGACAGTGAAAACAGGGGAACTGATCCCTTTTAGCTCCACTGCCCAGGCTGCTAACAGAATTATACAGAAAGGGAAATCACCCATGCCTGATTGGTATGGAGGGTTTACCAATAACCTTCGTTATAAGGGCTTTGATTTGAACCTGACATTCACCTATACAGGCGGTTTTTATTTTATGGATGAGGCGAATCCGGGTGCAAGAACTGCTAGTGTTGGAGGTTCATATAATAGACTTCTACCGGATATCATTGAAAACTCCTGGAAAAAACCCGGAGACAATGCTAAATACCAGGAGTTGATCTTTGGAGGCGGTTTTTACTATGACAATGACGGAGTAGTAACAGATAAGCCGGTTGGGGAAGCCTATCAGTCAACCAGGGACCTCATTAGAGGTGACTATCTGAGATTAAGGTTATTTAATCTTGGATATAATCTTCCCGGCTCGCTTGTATCAAAGATGAAAATTACCGGCATGCGGGTTTACGTCAGCGTAACTAATGCCCTCACCTTCTCAAAAGCTCCAGAAGCTTTCAATCCAGAGACGGGGATACCCGGAAATCTTAATGGTACTGGCAGAGGTTATGGTTTGCCACCTGTGCGTACTTTTTCCTTTGGGCTTTCACTTAGTTTATAGTTTAATATTAAATAGTTAGAATTATGAAAAACATTATTAAATATACAATAGCAAGTTTGGCGGTTTGTATAACATTGATCGGGTGTAAGAAGGAAGACTTTCTTACCCCTGAACAAGTTCCTGCATTTCCGTGGACCAACCTGGAAACATTTGAAAGAGCTGCAGTTGCCCCCTATAACAATTTTATAGATGGTGGCTGGGGAGATGCACTGGGGGGGCTTCCACTTTTGGATATTGGTGCATCCGATCTGGGTGCGAAAGCGAAAACTGTTGCTGAAGCCATGACCCCCTGGGATGTTTATTGTTACCGCAGATTCAGACAAACTGTCGTAAGCAGTTCGGGGGATAGCAGAGTAGGCGGTGGAAAACAGTTTACTATTTTTAAAGAGATGTATATCCAGATTAATTCTTGTAATGATGCCATGGATTTTATTGACAAAGCAGGGGATGGGGAGATTTTTCCGGGTGTTACCAAGGATAATGAGACAATAAAGCGGATAAAAGCTGAACTGCTGTTTAACCGGGCACGTGCCTATTTTATGCTTGTTACACAGTTCTGCCCGCCTTATAATCCCGGCGGTGATAATTCACGTAAACTATTACCCTACAAGCCCGCATTTACGGGTAAACCCGATGAACTCAGGAAACCCGAGCTTGGATCGTCACAGGAAATATACGACCTGATCGTTTCAGATTTAACCACGGCAAAAACACTTATCGGGAATTATAATAAGGAAGGACGGGCAAATTATTATGCAATCTGTGGTGAACTGGTCCGTGTATATTTCTTAATCGGTAAGCATGCCGAAGCCAAACTCGAATGTAATGAGATATTAAACTCAGGCAAGTACCCGTTGCAAAGCGATGTCATGGCTACCTTTGATAAGGCTCCTGGTGATGCAGCTGCTTCCGAGGTTATCATGGAATTTGTTCCTGATCCGGTTACGGGTAATAATGAGTGGGACGCTACCATTTTTTCCAAAACCATGCCCTGGGGTGTCATAAATGGTGGCAGGGGTGCAGACTGGAATCATTGTTCATGGGTTATGTTTTACATGAGCGATTACTTTATGAAAGAAACTGGCTGGATGGTTAATCCTCCGGATGATTATTCCGTTGGGCCCGTTGCTCTTCTTGATAAACGTTATAACAATACATACATTCGTTTGGAAGGTTATATTCCAAAGCCTGATGGTATGGACGAAATTATTTACAAGAATACTATTATGACACAATACAAGGGAATTACCTGGCCATCGATATGGCTTGATAAGTACTTCAGGGGAGCAGACTGCGCCAATACCAAGCAGCCATTGTACCGGTCAGCTGAATTTTATCTTACCCGCGCCGCAATTGATTGTGAAAATAATACCGGAGATTTTGGCGAGGCAGACCTGAATACAGTGCGCAACAGAGCAGGGTTACTCTCTATTCACAAATCAGATTATGCAAATGATGCCTGGTTTAATGAAATACACCGTGAAAGAATGCGGGAAATGGGCGTTGAAATGGGTGACAGATGCAGATACCTGATGAGTTTAAGACTTCCCATAGGATTGGGTGACAGACCTGCAGACGGATCGGCGGGAGCTGTTGAAAATCCGCCTTACTCAAACTGGTATTTCAGAATTCCTGAAGATGAGGTAAACGCGAATGGATCGTATCCTCCGGGTTTTACGCAAGAGTAATTTTACTTCGACAGATTAAAATGTAAATTGTAATACACATTTTATTCATTCTTTAACAATGAGCACATGATGTTGATTTAATGCATTGTGTGCCATTGTTTAAATAAGTGTTTGCGAAAACTATTGCTTTTGACAAGCAACTAAACCAAAAAAAAGGACATTTTGTAAAGGAAGGTGTACATAATTTAAAGGATTTTGGATGAGTATTGTTATAGGTTTAATTGCAGCAACATGAAGGAAGGCATTTTTGAAAACCTCTTGAAAAGGATGGTTAATGTCCCGTCTTTGACATACAAACAAATTATTGCTTAAATGCTTAATTCAATTCATTTACATAATAAGAATGAGAGATATAAAATTAATTCTTGGGATAGTTATTTTAATGATGATTGTGCAACTCGCACAGGCGCAGAACCCGAAAACAACTTCTGTAGCCTCCTTTAGCCAAACAGATGATAACCATACCAACAGGAAAAAACAAACCAACAGCTTAGACATTGACATTAGCAATAGGCTCTATCCTAAAATAACGGTACCCACCCGGGAGCTGGTGGTAGTTGACCTGCATTATGACTCGCTGGATGCCCAGGTGGCGGCATGCGTTTTACAAGGTATAGTAAACAGGAGCAGCACTAAAAAAATATATGTAACCAATACGTATTGTTTTGACAACCGGGGTGACTGGAATAATAATGACAGCTTACCGGGTTACCGCAACCAGGCGCAGATGGCTGGGACCTGGCTCAGAGAAGTATTCACCAATACTCCAAAAGAAATCCTGCCATTGGATCCCAAAATGAACAACCCCGGCCTCATGGCTATTTTGACTAAATTTAAATCTTTCGTAAAAGGGCTTATTATTTACGATCCTCTATTGGAGGACGGAACGATTGAAGCGGCAACTACTATAGCCGGACAAACCGATGGATTAGTTGTTTCCCCTGCCATTGCATTAGAACTGAAAGAATTTAATTTTCCGGTTTTGAAAGATCTGCGTGAACTCCATTTCAAAAGCAATATCAGTTGCCTGCAATGGCTAAAAACCAATTATTTTGCAAAGGCCAATAAGCAGGTGGCCTTCACCTGGTCACATATGAGCACCGATAGAAGAAGTTGGGGAGCAGCCAACAAAGATTATGTAGTAGCCAACCGCTTATTTACTTTTTACCTTAATATTGAAGACAAAGAAGAGAGCCGTCAATATTCTTCTATCATTAAAGAATATCCCGCAGGCACACCGGTTATGGGCTGGACGGACGAACGCTTTGCCGATGCGCTTTTTGCCTCTTATGGCTATTTTATGGTTCCATTTATTTCCGTAGAAAATCTATCGGTGATGTCATCGTATCCTTCGGTATCAGGTAAAAAACCTGAACCCAAGGTATACCCGTTAAATAATAATTCCGTTTACATCGCGTTCCAGGTAGCCGATGGCGACAACTTAGAGCATACTATGGTATATCAACCTTTTACCATCTTAAACAGTGCAAATTTCGGAAAGGTGCCACTCACCTGGATCATGAACCCAGCCATTGTAGATTTGGCGCCACTATCCTATAACTGGTTTATTTCCAAATTCAGCAATACTAACCAGGAGATGGGCGCTATGATGGGTGATGGTTCTCCACAAAGCGACAGATACAGCGGTTTTTCTTTTTATTGCGACTTTGCCAATCACTATATAAATCAGGCGGGTATTCTCACTATGAAACAAATGGCGGAAGGCGAGGCTATTTCCTGGAGAGTACAGCCTTATGTGCTGATCAGCGGTTATGCAGGTACTGATTCCCGTGGCATCGGACCCTATGAGTATCATATGGACGGAGAATCATTTCATATAGGGTCGGTGCATATAAGTCAACATAATATAAAGAATATTATACAATCCGCTCCTGCCAATAAACCTTTATTCTTATCCATATTCGCTGGTACAGCTTCAGGTGATATACCATCAGGCGTCAAAAAGTTTTGTGATGAATTACTGGCACAGAAAGATGGGCGTCAATATTATTTTGTAAGAAGCATGGACTTAGCCGCTACCTACCGTGCATGGAAAGGCTTGTCGGCTCAGTAACACGATATAAATCAATGAAAAAAACACTGTTTGTTTTCGTGCTTTTTATAGTGATGGAGTAATAATATAATTGCATTAATTATTGTCCTAAGAATCAGAAGTATGTAAAAGAACTTTATACTATGGCACTATTGCCGCTTAATTTTTTAACAAACTATTGTATATGGGAAAAATATTTTTATTTCTGATCGCCACTTTTTTACTTATTACAACCGGAATGGCTCAAACTATGCTATATATTTCTCCTACAGGTAACGATTCTAATGCCGGTACAAAAGAAAGTCCCTTAGCTTCATTAGCAGGAGCGCGGGATAAAATCCGGGTATTACGGGAAGATGGCAAGCAGGAAGATATACAGGTGATTATTAGCGAAGGTGATTATTTTATGAAAGAGCCTGTGTTATTTGCACCCGGGGATGCTGGCACAGGTACTACTTCGGTGAGCTATATTGCAGAAAAGGGTGCTAAACCTGTTTTTTATGGTGGTGTAGAGATAAAAGGATTTGAAAAAGTAAATGATCGCCTTTGGAGAGTCTATATCCCTGAAGTACGCTGGTTCGGGTGGAATTTCGAGCAGTTCTTCGTTAATGATAGCCGCGCTGTGCGGGCACAATTTCCTAACAAAGATTTTTACCAACCAAAAGCTGTAACCGAAACTATTATAGAAAAGGGTGAAGGGAGTACAGGCAATCTTGCACTGCAAAAGGTAACACTATTTCCGGAGCAAGCAGCCTTATTTAATAAAATACCTGCGCCGGATTTAGAAAATGCTGTAGTCACTTTTTACCATAATTGGGATAATACCCGCAAAAAAATGATCCGATATAGTGCAAAAGATACTGCTTTCTACACTGAACTGGGTAAGCAATCCTGGAATAAAGTGGGTACCAAATCATTATTCACCGTAGAAAATGTAAAAGCTGGTTTAGATGCTCCTGGTGAGTGGTACCTGGAATCTTCTACAGGTTATTTGTATTATGTTCCTAAAGAAGGCGAATATATAGCCACAACAAAGTGTTATGCACCTGTACTGGCTAAATTTCTGCTTATAAAGGGAACAAAGGATAAAAAAGTAGAAAACCTGCATTTCGAAAATATTTCCTTTCGGGTATCTGGATATAAAATGCCGGCATGCGGTAACGAACCGATGCAAGCGGCAGCCTCTATAGAAGCTACTGTAATGGTTAATTATGCCACAAAAATTAAGTTTGTAAATTGTGAAATAGCGCACACCGGATCTAATGCAATTTGGTTTCGTAAGGCCTGTTCTAATTGTAAAGTAGAACATTGCTACCTGCATGATTTAGGGGCAGGTGCTATTAAAATAGGAGAAATAAAACTAACTGAAGGAACGGAGAATACCAGAAATATTATAGTTAATAATAATATTATTCGTAATGGAGGATATGTATTCCCATGTGCGGTTGCTTTAGTGATTTTTTCCGGAAGTGATAATGAGCTAACACATAACGAAATCGCAGACTTTAAATATTCTGCTGTTTCTGCTGGTTGGGTCTGGGGATATGGTGAAAGTCCTGCCAAGCGTAATAAAATTGATTTTAACCATATCCATCATTTAGGATGGGGTGTTTTGAGTGATATGGGTGGCGTTTACACTTTAGGACCATCTGAAGGAACCACGGTAAGTAATAATGTTATACATGATATTTACTCATACACATATGGAGGCTGGGGATTGTATACTGACGAAGGCTCTACCGGCATTGTAATGGAAAACAATCTTGTGTATTCTTGTAAGAGTTCGGCTTTTCATCAGCATTATGGGAAAGATAATATCATCCGTAATAATATATTTTACAACCAGATACGCGCCCAGTTAGAGGCAAGTAAAGTTGAACCACATGTTGGTTTTCAATTCACTAATAACATTATCTATTACAGTCAGGGTAATTTAACTGGCATCCGCTGGGATAAGGCTAATTTCCTGGCTGATTATAATGCGTATTGGGATACCCGGACTAAAGATATTATGGTGGGTACGCAAACATTTAAAGAATGGCAAAAAGCTGGTAAAGATCAACACTCCATTATTGCTGATCCCAAGTTTGTTGATGCTGATCATTTAGATTTCCGGGTAAGGAATAAATCGCTGATCTCTAAAATAAAATTCAAGCCATTTGATTATACCAAAGCCGGAGTGTATGGAGATCAGGAATGGAAAGACCTGGCCAGGTTTGATGTTAACCTAGCTAAACAATTTGACGAAATTGTGCAGGTGCATGAAAGCAAACAGGTTAATGATAATGCAGGCTTATAGCCCAACCTGATATAAATGCAATTCTATAAAAGGAATGATTAATTTAAAAATTTATTATGAATAGAATTATGTTGTTTTTAGTGATTGTTTTGATAACAACAAATACATCAGCACAAAAAGTAACGGCAGGAGCAACAGAAACCACCCCTTCAAGTTCGCAGTATTGTTCATGGTTGAACAACACCAATGAGGGAGCAACAGTTGAACAGACTTTGATTAATCTTGATTTTTTCAAATGGCTTAAAGATGATTATGGAATGATTCTTGATATTTACTCTTTTGATGCAGGAGCTGTAGATGGCAAGAACTTTTGCGGAAGTATGAACTCTCAACGCTTTCGGAATAAATTTCCTGATGGTTTTGGTCCTCTGAGTAAAGTTGCAGCCAAAATGGGTACAAGGTTAGGATTATGGGGAGGTCCCGATGGTTTTGGCAATTCAGAAGAAGAAGAACAAGCTCGAATAGAAGAACGAATCAGCCTATGCCGTGATTTTAATTTTAAGCTTTTAAAATTTGATGGAGTTTGTGGAAGATTGCGTCCCGAAAAATATGATGCATTTGATCGAATGATGACCCAATGTAGAGAATATACCTATAGCTTTGTTAAGAATGCACCACTTATAGTTACTTATTCACTTGATGACCCCAATGAAATTAAGTTTGAAGGAACACTTTATAAAGTACGTTATTAGCCATGTCAGTTAAATCAATAGCAACTATTATTGGGTTATTCATTGCATTAAATGCCCAAACTCAGGATTTAATTAACTATGTCAACCCATTTATAGGAACATCGAATGGAGGCAACACAAACCCCGGGGCTGTCAGGCCGTGGGGAATGGTTTCGATTTCGCCTTTTAATTCGTATGATCCGGTAACAAAAAGCAGTGGCCCAAGCCCCTATTATTTCGGAAATAAATATATCTATGGTTTTACTCATCTCAACATGAGTGGTGTTGGTTGTTCCGATTTAGGTGTATTCTGCTTAATGCCCTCAACCGGACTGTTAGATTTAGATCCGACAAAAAACCGGTCGGAGTATTCAAAAGAATTTGCCAGCCCCGGATATTATTCAGTATATCTTGATAAATTCAATACCAAAGTAGAAGTTACCGCTACACTAAGATCCAGCCTGTCCTGCTATACATTTCCTAAAGGGAAGTCAAATATCATCCTGAATTTGGGTTTAGGACTTACTACCCAGCCAGGAGGAGCATTACAACGAATTTCGGATACTGAAGTCGAAGGGTTTAAAAACATAGGTAATATATGTGGGCTCAAAAGTATACAAACGGTTTATTTTGTTGCCCAAGTTAGTAAGAAATCCACGGATACCGGAGTTTGGAACGATAAGAGAGAGTATCCGGTATTTAAACGAGAGATTGCAGGGAACAACATCGGGGCATTTTTTTCATTTGACACTCAGGAAGGTGAAAAAATATTTATTAAAGTTGGAATTTCTTATGTAAGCATTGAAAATGCCCGTGAAAATCTGGAACAAGAGCAATCAGGGTTCGATTTTGAAAGCGTCAGATCAGCAGCAGAACAATCATGGAATACTGCGTTATCGAAAATACAAGTTGAGGGAGGAAACGAAGATGATAAGATTAAATTTTACACCGCAATATATCATGCATTAATTCATCCAAGTGTTTTTAACGATGTAAATGGAGAATATGTTGAAATGGAGAGTGAAACGATTGGTAAAGTGGAAGACTATACCCGATATTCAATTTTTTCACTTTGGGATACATACCGGATTCTGCACCCATTTTTATCCCTCGTTTATCCAAAGCAACAATCGGACATGGTAAAATCTCTTCTGGGAATGGCTAAAGAAGGAGGATGGTTACCAAGATGGGAATATGCAGGTATAGAGTCGAATGCAATGTTGGGTGATCCATCCTTACCGGTAATTTCCGATACTTGGCTTCGGGGAATACAGGATTTTGATATTCATGCAGCCTATGAAACGATGAAGCATAACGCTTTAACTCCTGAAAAAGAAAATTATATGCGACCAGGAATGGATGACTGGTTAAAATATGGATATATTCCGGAAGATGCTAAGAATATGCTGCATCAATTTACATCGCCCAATGTTCAATATTTTTATGAAAACATGAGAAATCTGCGCATTGTATGGGGATCCGTTTCAACTTCGCTGGAATACTGCATTGCTGATTGGAATCTGGCTCAAATAGCAAGGACTTTAGGGGAAAATGCTGATTATAATCAATTCTATAATCGTTCTATGTTTTATAAAAACAGCTTCGATGCATCAACAGGGTTTATGCGTGGCAAACTGTATAATGGTAATTGGGCCGAACCATTTAATCCGACGAGCAATAAAAGCGATTATTTTGTGGAAGGAACTTCATGGAATTACACTTTTATGGTGACTTACGATATTCCGGGACTTATTGAATTAATGGGAGGATCAAAAAAATTTACAGACAAGCTGGATACTTGTTTTGCAAAGGGATACTTTGACATTACAAATGAGCCTGATTTAGCTTATCCATACCTGTATAACTATGTAAAGGGAGAAGCGTGGAAAACACAACTACAAGTTAGGAAGCTAATCAACGAAAATTTCAGGAATACCCCTGATGGATTGCCAGGGAATGATGATTGTGGCACTTTATCTGCCTGGTTGGTATTTTCAATGATGGGTATTTATCCCGATTGTCCAGGCAATACCAATTATCAAATTACAGCTCCTGTTTTTGATCGAATAACAATATTGCTTGATCCACAATATTATCCGGGAAAGACGTTTACTATTTCAACTGAAAACGCTGATAAAAAAACGCATTTGATTAATGCACTTCAACTTAACGGAAAGAAGTACGAAAAATATACGATAAACCATCAGGATATAATCAAAGGAGGCAACCTGAAACTTAAACTTAAACTTAAACTTAAACCATAATTACCATGGATAACTTTTTAGTTATAATAACCCTATAACTTCAGTAATGAACAGATTATCATTTTTAAACCAGAAATAGAATTTATGAAATATTGTATTTTAAAATTAACGTGCATTTGGGGGTTATTGATAGCCTTTCCTCAATTTTCCATGGCCTTGGACTGGAAAGGAATACCGAAAATACTTAACATGTCCGATGCGGTTCAACCAGGTAAAACATTCAGAATAAATGGATTTGGTTTTGTGGAAAGTGATAAACTAGAAATTGCTATTGATCGGAATTTTGATGGATCCACAATGTCAGAACCGTCAATTAGAGCCATTAAACCAGAAATAATACAAACAGATCGAAATGGAAATTTCATTGTAGCCATATTACCCATTGATGCATCTCCGGGAGTATATTCTGTCTGGGTCAAAAATAATGTGGGATGGAGTTTACCTAAGAAACTTAATGCTGCAAGAGCATTATTTTTATCAGAACGTGAAACATTCGAAGGATTGTCAATGAAAGTCGTTGGCAGAAATTTTGACTCTAAAGAGTTTGGCGTAACTTCAGGAATAGAGCTAACGAAAGTACGACTTACCAACGGTACTAACAGTAATTATAATGTTAGGGTTGATGATTTTAATCCATATTGTATAACTTTTACCGTTACGAATATTCCAAAAGGAGAATATTTAGTTGAAGTATCAAATGATGGTGGCGTAAATTGGGGTAGACTCGACAACGGTCAAAAATTAACGATTTTAAATAAGCCCAAAGGTACTGCAAACGAGGTTGACCCTCTTGGAATGGGCGTTTCATGGATTAGCCACTTTAACTGTACCAATATATATCGGGTTCCTGTTTCAGATGGCTCTGCAGATGTAACTAAATCAGTTCAATCACTTGTAAATAAAGCGGGTACTGACAAGAATGGTGGAATTGTATATTTTCCCGATAGAACCTATAAAATTGCCAGGTTGGATTTACCTAAAAATGTAGTACTGAAGGGTGAAAGTTCAGATAATGTAAATTCATCAGTCATTTCGCTGATGATCCCTGAGGGTAGTTATTCCGGTGCATGGATTGATACGAAAACAGGTGTACGTTCAGGTTTCAGGTTGAATGATCACGCCGGTGGTAGTATAAATCTTTCAGTACCTGAATATACTGATGATATTGTCTTATTGATTAAAAGATGAAAGCAACAAAACAATGATACGTAACGATTTTAAAAAGAAACTGTTAAAAATTTAATCAAAAATATAATGAGACATTTTTATTTATTAATTCTGTTAATCTGTTCGTCCAATTTTTATCTCAATGCGCAAGATGGATTTGATGCTAAAAATAGTCGGATAAAAGTAGTATATAATACCTCTGCATTAGAATGGAAATTATGGGGATTTAGCCCGGAAAGTTGGAGAAGCTCGCAATCTATGCCAGACGACAAGCCAAATTCTGAAGTCAGGGGCATTCCAGTCACAATTCCAGGCTCAGTACAGATGGCCCTAAAAAATGCTGGCATTATTGAAGATTGGAACATTGGATTGAATCACCGTAAATGTGAATGGGTGGAGAACCGGAGCTGGGTTTTTTCTGCAAAAGTTCCGGATAACTGGATCGATAAAAATAAAAACATCCGGTTAGTGTGCAATGGGCTGGATGACAATGGATTTATACTGGTAAATGGCAAGGAGGCCGGGCAATTCAATAATTCGTTTATACCTTATTCATTTGATATAAGCTCATTTTTGGGAGATAATAATAACACCATCGAAGTGGTTTTTAATCCTCCTCCAAGGTATATTGGGACACCTAACTTTACCTCTAAAATCAAAGACTGGAAACCAAGGTTTTACTACATATGGGACTGGATGCCAAGAAATGTTCAGATTGGCGTGTGGGATGATATATTAATCGAAGTAACTGACAAGGATCAAGTGGTTATTGATGACCTTAAAGTTTTTACTTCGGCTGACAGGTACAAGGATCAGGGCGAACTGAAAGTGTCAGGGGAGATGAGCCAAAGTGCGATAAAAGGTAAACTTGCTATTGAGTTAAAAGATGGCAAGGGTAGATCTCTAATTAACGAGACAGTTCCATGTACACAAATCCGTGATGGTAAAGTTTGGAGTAATTTGAAAGTTAACCGGTGGTGGCCCAATGGACAGGGAGAACAAGCTCTTTACCAATTGGTATGTACGCTATATGATGAAGCGGGAAATCTTCGGCAGGAACTTACCCGCAGGGTCGGTTTTAAAAATATCAGTTGGGAATCCAATAAGAATGCGCCGACCGGAGCAGATCCCTGGCTTTGCGTTGTGAATAATAAGCCAATATTTCTTCAGGGAGTTAACTGGACACCCATCCGACCGAATTTTGCCGATTTACACGAAGAGGATTACCGAAGACTACTCACTACTTATAAAGACTTAGGCATAAATATTTTCCGTGTTTGGGGGGGCGCGATTATTGAAAAAAAATGGTTTTATGAGCTCTGCGATGAAATGGGAATCCTGCTGTGGCAGGAATTTCCATTATCATCTTCCGGATATGATAATTATCCCCCGGAGACAGCCCTGGAGATCCAAACCATGGCAGTTATAACCCGCAGTTATATAAAACGGCTTCGGCATCATGTTTCTTTGCTGATGTGGTGTGGTGGTAATGAATTGTATGAATTTGGAGATAAGGGAATCGTAAATGACAAACATCCTATGATCAGGTGTATCAAAGAAATTGTCAATGCAGAAGATCCAAATAGAAGGTTCGTGGCAGCTTCACCATCAGGAATTAATATATGGGGAGGACTTGATAATTTTGGAAAGGGGATTAATTGGGATACCCATGGTCCCTGGTCGTTACCATTCACAGAAACGGATAAAACAATGGCTACAGTTGAAAATTACTGGCAGTTGGATGATGCGCTAATGCATTCTGAAGTTGGGGTTGCAGGAGCGTCATCAGGCCTAATTATTAATAAATACAAAGGTGAATTTGATGCCTTGCCTGCCAACCGTGATAATCCGCTCTGGAACCGTTTTAGCTGGTGGATCGAATGGGATGATTACCTAAGAGAACATCTGGGCAAAGCCCCTGCGACCCTTGATGAATATGTGGACTGGAGTCAGGATCGACAGACAAAGGGATTGACAATAGCCTTGAAGGCTTGTAAAATGCGTTTTCCAGCATGTGGTGGGTTCATTGTCTGGATGGGACATGACAGCTATCCATGCACGGCCAACACTTCCATCATCGATTTTGATGGAAACCCTAAGCCGGCAGCGATCGAATTAAGTAAAATATGGAAGACAGATTATGCAATCAAATAGCTTTTGATATCCGGACTGGTTCGGAACTTGAGTTTACGGTTCTTGCTGATCGCTGTCTTAATATTGCCGGATTATCTTTCAAGGAAACCAATTGTAGTTAATATTTTAGGTTCATTCGGCAAAAAAGTCAGCGTTTGGATTTGAAAAATAGAAACTGGATTATAAAAAGAACATGATGAACAACAATTTTAAAGATTTAAAAATGAAAATCAAATCAAAAATAAAATCACCGACAAGGTTGGTGCTGGTGCTGGTAATGAGTTTATTATACCTTGTCTTATTATCAATGCAATACACCAACTCCCCGAAAACGCAAATCACCATTATATCTGGCCAGACCGGATTAATTACCGGAACCATTCAAAAGGCCATCGATTCGTGCGCTACAAATGGTGGTGGGGTAGTGCGCTTCATGGCAGGAACTTATCTAACTGGAGGAATCCAGTTGAAAAGCAATGTTACCTTGCAGTTAGAGAAGGGCGCTATTCTTCAGGGAAGCGATCAATATTCTGATTATAAAAACGATGCATTTATATTCGGCAAAGACCTTTCGGATATTGCGATTCAGGGTGAAGGAACGATCGACGGCGTGGATTGTTACAATTCAAAAGGAGAAGAAGGGTTCCGCGGACCACACTGTATCAGGCTGATCAACTGTAGAAATATTTCCTTTAAAGATTTTACGATAAAAAATTCGGCAAACTGGGCCATCAATTGCCGGTATTGTTCAAATGGGAAGGTTGACAAGGTTTTGATCCGCGGTGGACATGATGGACTTCATACACGGTTCTGCGACAATTTTGCTGTTACAGGATGTGATTTTCGCACCGGAGACGATTCATTTGCCGGAAACGACAATCGCGACTTTGTAGTAACCAATTGTAAAATAAATACTTCGTGCAATGGGTTCAGGATGGGTTGTTTTAACCTTACAGTGAAACATTGTAAACTTTGGGGTCCGGGTGAATATATCCATAAAATTCAGAAACGCAATAATATGCTTGGTGCTTTTGTCCACTTCTCGCCGAAAGATGAAAATCCAAAGATACCAAGCGGCAACTGGCTGATTCAGGATATAGAAGTTGATCAGGTAGATAACTTTTACAACTACAATTATGAAAACGGACTTTGGCAAACCGGGCAGCCGGTAACGTCTATCCGGTTCGAAAACATTAAAGCTACGGGTCTTCTCAATGCTTTTGCTATAATCGGCGATCAGGAAAGGCAGCTGAAACTGACAATCAAAAATTCTACATTTTCATTTCGCGAAGGGACTGCTGTCAAAGAAGCGGTTTTTGAAGGAGCAAAATCATCGTCAAATGCCTTCTTTAATGCTTCTAATTTTGGACTGATTGATCTGCAAAATGTTACGCTTCAAAAAGTCACTAAAAATGCTTTGCTCGACTGTAAATCAGGGAATAAAATAATAATCAATGGTTTGCATCCTGATTCGGTGGCTTCTTCTTATTTATTAAAAGATATAACGCAGATAATTAAATGATTAATTTAAAATTAAACTGATATGAAAAACACAATTTTAGTTCTGATCTTTTTATTACTTCCTTTTTCGGGAGTGTTTGCTCAAAAAACGCAAAACCTGGCTTTGACTCCCCCAATGGGTTGGAACAGTTGGAACAAATTCGGATGTGACATCAACGAAAAAGTCATCAAAGAGATGGCTGATGCCATGGTAACCAACGGAATGAGTAAGCTGGGATATGATTACATTGTTATTGACGATTGTTGGCAGGTTGCCCGCAGATCTGATGGAACAATCATTGCTGATTCAACGCGATTTTTTTCCGGGATAAAGAGTTTGGCAGATTATATTCATTCCAAAGGTCTGAAGTTTGGAATCTACTCTTGTGCCGGACGGAAAACTTGTCAGCAACGCCCCGGAGGCAATGGCTATGAAGTAATTGACGCGAATACCTATGCCAAATGGGGTGTTGATTATTTGAAGTACGACTGGTGCAATTCCGAAGGGATCGATCCGGTAAAAGCTTATACCGATATGAGCAATGCGCTTGCTAAAAGTGGTCGGCCAATCGTTTTTAGTTTATGCGAATGGGGTAGCAGTCGTCCCTGGTCGTGGGCGCAGAATGTTGGCCATCTCTGGCGCACAACAGGTGATATTCAGGATTGCTGGGATTGCAAAGCCGACTGGGGCGGAATGGGTTGGACTACGATTTTGGATCAGCAAGTAGGTTTGGAAAAATTTGCGGGTCCCGGTCATTGGAACGATCCCGACATGCTTGAGGTTGGAAATGGGAAGATGAAAAATCACGAATATGTTGCCCACTTCAGTTTCTGGTGTTTACTGGCAGCTCCGTTGATGGCAGGCAACGACCTCCGTTCGATGGACGAACCAACAAAAGCAATCCTTACAAACCTGAATGCAATTAAGGTTAACCAGGATAAGTTGGGAATTCAGGGAAGCAAAATTTTTGATGAAGGCGACTTCGAGATCTGGTCGAAGAAATTATCCAATAACGAAACGGCGATTATTTTCTTTAACAGGAACGAGAAAGCAAATACGTTCAAAATTGATTGGAAACAAATTGGAATCAGTCATATTAGTCAATTATTTGATATCTGGAAAAATGCTGAAGCGGGAAATACGGGTACAACTTCAAAAGTAACAATACCGGGTCATTCGGTTTTATTTTACAAACTAAAGTAACTTTCTATCTATGAAACACTATCTTATCCTTCTTGTATTTTCAGGTTTGTTATTGAATTCATGTCAGAATTCGAAACCTGTGTATTCAGAATATGTCAATCCCATGATCGGAACTTCTGGTCATGGGCACACTTTTCCCGGAGCAACAGTTTCATTTGGAATGGTTCAGCTCAGCCCTGATACGTATAACGAAGGATGGGATTGGTGCTCAGGGTATCATTATTCCGATAGCTCTATTATGGGTTTTAGCCACACCCACGTGAGTGGTTCGGGGCGGGGTGATTTGCTTGATGTATTAATGATGCCAACAACCGGTGCCGTTCAGTTTGAACCCGGTACCCGCGAAAACCCGGACAGCGGTTACCGCTCACGCTTTTCACATAAAAACGAAATTGCCCAGGCAGGGTATTATTCCGTCATGCTTGACGATTATCAGATTAAAACAGAACTGACAGCAACTCTCCTGGCTGGCTTTCACCGTTATACATTCAGTAAGGACGAAAAGGCAAACCTGATTATCAATATGGCCCATAGTTTTAAAACAGATTCTATATTAAATGGTTCTATCAAAATCGTGAACGATACCCTGATTGTTAGTTCTCATAGGTCGAAGACTGGGGTGTCTGGACTCCCGGTGGCTGGGTCGTTCATTTGGAACGATTAAGTATTCTGGACGTCAATTTTGAAATGCCTAAAGAAGATTAATCAGAAACGAATAAAGGAAATAATCGATGGAAAGAAGAAAATTTTTAATTCATTCAGGGATGGCCACTGGTGCGGTTTTATTGGCTCCAAATCTTGTTGCCAACAACGTGGCCAGTAAAAATAAATCGTTTTTCAAACTATCGCTTTCAGGTCTGATTCGGCATTCGAAACCCGAAGAGCTTGAAGAATATCTGATGCGGTTAAAAAGCAAGGGATATACTGGAGTCTACCTGTTGAATAATTACCTCAACTTTGATAAGTGGACAAGCGAAACGCCTAACGATGGCTATACGGCAGGATGCTTTCGGCTTTTTGATATTTATGACTTCACCCTGAGTAAGGAGGCTAACCTCTATAAAAAGTATCTTGCGGAAATTAACGACATCTGTCAACGCGCCTCACTGGATATTTACTTCTCGTTCTGGATACCCAAATTAAATCCTGACCTGGAAGCCCTCCTGGGAAAAGAGAATCCTGCTGCCATAGGACGAATGGGTGGACAAGCCAAATCAATTTGTACCTGCCGCGAAGGCAGTGGTTTAAAAGTTCTGGGTACAATGGTGAAAAGTTTTACAAGAAACTATACACAGGTTAAAGGCTTGATCATTTCAACCCGCGATAATGGTTGCCATATTTGCGATGAAAGCTGCCCTAATTCTCATGGCACAAGTCAGGCAGAACATGCAGCCAATATGTATGAATGTGTGGAACAGGCTATGAGTCGGGTCCGGCCGGACGCTGAGCTGATTGTATATCCATGGTTCTGGGAAAAGGGATGGCGGGAAGCTATTTTGCCCCGCTTAAAAAAAGACTACCTGGTGGTAACCCGTCTTGAGCAACACTCAATACAGGATTTGGAAGAAGGAATTCCCGGTGAAGAGTTATTTGATTGTTCCATTGTCTCTGAAAAAGTAGGTCCGTTGATTAAGGATTGGGTTAAATTGGTAGGTGCGGAAAGAATAATAGAAATGACACCTGTGGGGAGCAGTATCGATAATATTCTTATGGCAGCGCCACCTCATCCGGGCAGACTATTTCGTTATTTTAAAAGGATTGCCCAGCTTGGTGTTTGTCGGTTTATAGAGTATGACTGTGGCTCTCATCTTCTCTATGTGGTCAACGAAGAGGCTGTACGTTTG
>Ga0307377_10002977_pt1 | contig 19520 bp, 20 predicted proteins | sample TR3MG_FD_202535 | JGI IMG/M metagenome (GOLD analysis project Ga0307377, IMG submission 202535) | Soil microbial communities from Risofladan, Vaasa, Finland - TR-3 | ecosystem: Environmental > Terrestrial > Soil > Coastal area > Acid sulfate soil | place: Finland: Risofladan, Vaasa | collected... | reverse complement strand
ATAACTTTAACTCTTTAAAATATAATTACCAGCTTCATTATATTTTAAAGAGTTAAAGTTATTGATGATGGATTGTGATGATTGACTAGTTTCTAGGTTAGATTTAATATCATATTTGTTAAGGAAATAGATAAAGAGGATTTTATTGAGTTGATGATAACTAATAGAGAATGGAGGTTTAGAAATTTCAGATTGATTAAACTCAACAGCATTATCAAACAATCTATCATACATTCTAAAATAAGCTTTTAGAATTCTAACATTATCTTTTGCAGATAAACTCTCTCCTCTCTTAGCTTTATTAGAATATTCTTTCAGGAGACTAAAATTAGAATTTATGTTAGATGCATTCATGACATATATATTTAACCAAGGAAATAATCCAAACAATCATAGAACAAGAAATTGAAAAAAAAATATATAAAAACATAAAAATGTACTATACTTAACAAAATTAATAGATATAAAGAAGCAAAAAACATAAAAAACAAAACATAAAATGTCAAATTCACAAAAAATATCAGATTGTGTAGTATGTTTTTGTCCAATAGAGGATGAAGATGAAAATACAAATCAAGTTTTTGAAGCAATTGAATTTACATGTGCAGACCCAGCTTGTACTGCGGTAGTTTGTATGGAATGTATGGAAGCTTTAATTAATTATTCTTCATCGGAGAAGATTATTCCATCATGTCCAAGTAAAACATGTAATGCATATTTCATTCAATCACATTTAAAAGCTTTGCTAAAATCAATTATAAAAAAATATCAACAATCGTGTTTAGATTATTTTATAAAAGATAGTGGCGAACAAGTGAAAAAGAAAATACAACAGGAAGAAATATTAAAGAAAATTCGCAAAGAGAGAATGAAATTTATAGTTCAATCTTTTCCTATAGCAATTTCAGTTGTAGCAAGTATAACTTTTTCTGCAAAATTAAAAAGATTAGAAAAGCAAAAAATGGATAATGTTTCGAAGAAAGTTGATTTATCAAATAAAGTATGTTTTAATATGACTTGTAATGGATTTTTAGACGGCGATTATGAATGTATGACATGTATAACTAGATTTTGTAAAATATGTGAAACTAAATTAAAAGAATCCGAATCACATAAATGTAAGGAAGATGATATTGAGAGTGTTAAAATGATAAGTAAAATGATAAAATGTCCTAATAAAAAATGTGCATTACCAGTCTTTAAAGATGAAGGATGTGATAGTATTAAATGTTCAAATTGTGGCACTAATTTTCTTTATTCTACTGGTAAAGAAGGTGGACATGGATCAACTAATGCTAAAATAAATATTCAGGTACAACACAAGCAAAAATTAACAAATGAATTTAAAGGTACTATCACCGAAGATTTATTACATCTATTATTTCAAATAGAAGCAATCGAGCCGACTGTTATAACTAGTGAAACTTTATTAGGACCAATTAGGTTATATTACAAAACTAATAATGTTGATGTATCTGCGAAACAGTTGGCTAAAAGATTAGATAGTTATATTAATAATAGATATCAACGAAAATCCTATATTAGGGCAACAGTTGAGATAGAAGACTTAATTAGAAATAAAACTGCCACCACGGAAAATTTAGATGAAATATTAAAAAAATTAATGCAAACTTTATCAATTACTAATACAATAAAATCAGCAAAATCAACTACTAATATAACTAATTTTAGCACTAAAAATGCTGACAATATACAAATATCAGATGTGCCAATAATTAAATCTAACATTAAAAAAATTAAAATAAAAAAGTTATAAAAATTGAAAAAAAAAAGTAAAAATACTTAAAACAACATTTTATCTACTATAGAAATAGATAAAATGTCAGGTAAATGTAAAATATCTGTTAATGAAAAAAAAAAATTGAAACATAAAAGTATTCAAGATTATCAGCAAAAACAAAAGCTATTGAAAAAAAATTTGGAAGATAGCAAACAACTAGATATACAAGAATTGAGAAGAAAACGATTACAAAAATTTCAAAATGATAATCATGTAGAAAATGATAATCATGTAGAAAATGATAATCATGTAGAAAATGATAATCATGTAGAAAATGAAGGGGATGAAAAAGAATTAAGTGAAGACATGAAATTGTGGTTACAATTACCTGAAATAGAGAATGAAGTGAAAGAGAATGAATTAATTTCATATAATTCATTAAATATTTCTGGAGTAATTTCACAAGTATTTAATGAAGGAACTAAGTGGTTATCATATTTGACAAGTAATTCAAAAATAGTTCCAGATAGTTATTTGGAGAATAATTTGAAAGCAATGGGAGAATTAGATATTCATCAAAAGCTTTTTAGCATAGCATACAATACCTTAAATGATTTTCAGAGAAATGTTTTAAAAGATTGTATTAAAAAGCAGTCAGGAGGACTGTCATTACCATTAGGTTCTGGTAAAACAATAATATCGTTAGCATTAGCTTGTTTTCTCACAATAAAAACTAAAAAACCAGCATTGATTATTGCTTCTAAAAGTTTAATAGCCAGTTGGGAATATGAGATTAAAAAGTTTTTTGGAGATAAATTAAAATATGAAGTTATTCATCAATCCGTATTTGCTTCAAAAGCTAATGAAAATTCTAATACTATTATTAACTTATGGAAGATAGATTCTGAAACTAAAGTAATTTTAACAACAGCAGAGGTCTTATCAAAAAGTTATAAGGAAAATAATATTAGGGAACAGTTTGTAGAGCAACGATATAATCCATCTCGATTGAATTATACGAATATCTATCGTCATCCAATTAAATCTTATCTAACAGCAAGTTTTGGGTTGTCTTATTTCTATTCTATTAAATGGGGATGTTTAATTGTAGATGAGATTCAAAAATATACTAATGTGGAAACATTATGGTGTCAATCAATATCATCCATATCTGCTGATTATCGATGGGGATTGTCAGGAACTATGTTTGATGAACCAAAGCCAGCACGTATTTTAGGGTATCATTTGATATTAGATTTGCCAAATAAACCTAGAGATATGCCAGCAACGGAAAAGCTTCTAGTCTACGGATTCAAAGGATTAAACGAGCATTTGGTTAGTAGAAAAAAGAATGAGGCATTTGTTCCACCAAAAATGAATCAAAAAATTGTTAGTCATACTTTAACATATGAGGAACAATTAATATACACATCTATGAAAAATATTCTAGTTGAAGTAAAGAATAGAGCAAGAAAAGCAAAATTACTCAAAGATGTGGAAGAATTGAAAAAGTTTAGTAGTTATAAATTGGTAATGATTATGTATTTACGCCAGTCATTAATTTGTCCTATTATACCTCTAACTAGTATTGCGATTGATGCATCTGATTTAGAGAATAAATCAGAATTATCAGAAATTATTATGGAAGAGATTAATAGATTAGATATTCAATATTGGTTGAATAATATAGAATCTATTAAATCAACACGATTAGAGAAAGTTTTAGAAACTATTGATAAGCATCATGATGAAAAAGTGATAGTATATTCTTGTTTCAGATCATTATTAGATATATTGATATATTTTTTACAAGGGAGTAATCGTCCAATTATGATTATGACATCAACTATGAGTATGAAAAAAAGAGGAGAATTAATAGAGAGTTTTAAAAATACTAATAATGGTGTGTTGATTTTGACATATCAAATAGGAGCAGAAGGTCTTAATCTTCAGTTTGCGGCTACAATGTGTATTGTGGATTTTTGGTGGAATTCTGCTAGAACACAACAAGCAGTCGGGCGTATTTTCCGATTTGGACAATTAGCTGAGGCAGTTAATATATATTATTTTATGTCTAATACTGGTATTGAGAAAATTATATTTCAGAAACAAAAAGCTAAAATGGACATATTAGAGAAACTTAAAAAGGGTTGTGCTGAGCAAAAAGTACCAAGTATTAATATTGATAATGTTATCCGAATGATTGAGATGGAAGATAATAAAAACTTAATTGGAAATATTTATAATCCTTACTAATCAATTTAATATATAATATAATATCGTCTAAAACACTACCTAAACTAATCCTAAAAATCTATTAACTGTAGTATTAACACAAAAAAACCAATGTAGAAAAATTCCTGTTAGTAATAAAAATAATAAAATATTTTTATATGAGTATTTTGTAAAATATGTAATTATCATTGCTAAAAGTAGAGTTAAGATAACATCTACGATGGCAATATTAAAAATACGATAACTGTGAACCCCTTTTTCAGGAGTTCCAAAAATATTTTGATATTGACATTGTCTTTGCATTATATAATATATAATATGTTAATATTATATAGTATTATTATCTTATATACATTAATACATTAATACATTAATACATTAATACATTAATACATAATGAAATGTGGTATTTTAAAGAGTAATTGGAAATATGTGATCAATGATAATGATTGTCAGAAAACTGTGGCTATCCTAGTTTTATTTAAAACAGGTTCTATTAATGAGAAACAATCGGAAGAGGGTCTATCTCATTTTATTGAACACTTATTCTTTCAAGGTACTAATAAGAAACTAAATAATACCAAAGATATTACTAAGGCAGTTTATCAAAATGGGGGATATATCAATGCTTTTACATCCTATGATTACACTGGGTATTATATTAAAACATCATCTAAGCATTTAGAAGACGCAATGAAGATTTTATCTGAGATGTTGTATCATTCTAAGTTTTCACCGAAGGATTTAGAGAGAGAAAAGAATATTGTGATTCAGGAAAATAGAAAGCATAATTCAGAACCGATGAGTTTACTTCATGATTTAACTTATCAGAATATTTACAAGCATACACCACTTTCCAGAAATGTAGGTGGAAGTGAGAAGCAAATTAAAAAGTTTACTCGTAATATGATTATTAATTATCTAAAGAATCAATATCGTGAAGCTGTAGTATCAATTGCTGGAAACTTGCAACAGAGTGAAAAAAAGACTATCCAACTCCTCAATAAATACTTTGGACAATCAATTAACTATCATACTCATGCAAATAACGATAATAACGATAATAACGATAATAACGATAATAACCGTCCGCTTCAAACAAAGCCTAGGATTACTTCAGTAGAATATAGTTTCAAGGAGTCTTATGTTTCTTTAGGTTTTCCAGCTTGTAATTATGTTAATGAAAAAGACAAGGCTACATGTGATGTATTGGGAACTATTTTAGCAGGTAATATGAATTCACGTTTATTTCACAGATTAAGGGAAAAGCATCAGTATGTTTATTCAGTCAAGTATGATGTAAATCATTATGAGATGGGCGGTGATATTAGTATTCAATGTGGCACTAATCCACAACATGTCAAACAGGTTATACATCATATTTTAGATGAATTAAAACAGTTGAATAAAAGTAAGGCTAAGAAGGAGGAAGTTCAGGAAGCTGTTGATTACAGAATTGGTCAATTAACTTTGATGACAGAAGATAGCAAAGATGTGGCTTTTTTCCAAGGTTATAATTATCTTTTTCTCGACAAGTGTCAGAGCATCGATGATACCATTAAGGAATATGAGAAAGTCACTATTAAAGACGTTAATAGGATGATTGATAAGATATTTGATTTCCAGAAGGTTAATATTGCGGTTATTTTAGGACAGAATTAAGATATCTAAAAGAAAATATTATCAACTCATAGTATATAGGTTATTACTTTCGACATGAGTTATCAATTTGAACCAGCTAATTGTGGACCGGTGCATGATGACGATTATCATTCACAACAGATCCAACAGGATATTCAGGCGGCGACTTCTATCATTTCGGCGATTGCCAATTTTGCCGTTAATCTTTTCTCAGTATTTTTGCCAATTATTTTGGCTGTTGGAATCGTCTATTTGGTGGCAAAGGATTTTAATTTTGCTACTTTCTTAATCATAGTTTTACTAGCTATCTTCTTTTATATTTTCCAACATAATATGACTGGTAGTAATTTGGCAGGTTCACTTCCACCAGCTACTTATCCTATTCCCCCTCATTTGGGGTTAGATGGTATTAGTTTAGAAAACAGAACTTGTCTGACATGTCGTGATCACTAAACTATCAAGATCAAGATCAAAATCAATACAATTATAAATTTTAGAAGATCAAATAACAAATCAATCATATTAATTGATTTGATATAATTTAATCATTCTCCAATGATTCTTCATCGTTCTCATCAAATGACATTCGTGTACTTCTACCGATCTGTTGTCCAATCATTGGATAATCTCGGCATAGTTCTCCATCATTCATTAAGTAGATATTTCTAGTATAATAATAAATAGAACTGTACTTTCGTTCTAAGTCCACAAAAATACCTCTAATAATCAAGTCTATTTTCAATCGAGTACCAATTGCAAGTTTATTATTAATTACAATATTTCGTGTAGTAACAGCGTCTATTTTATGGCCATTAGATAAGTAAATATTAACATCATTGGCGTTAACTTTTACTAACATATGAAAGTTTGAATCATCATAAGTGTCAGTAATTTTGTCATTAAAATATATTTTGTTATCTTCATCATTCAATGGACGATAATTTCTCTCGTTCATTTTTTTATTAACATTAGCAATCCATTCGATGAATGTTATTTTAGTTTGTAATGTTTCAAATAAAGACAGTGTTATTTTTCTGACAGAATTAATAAAATCTTTATTAAAAATTGTTAATGTAAAGTGTTTGATAAGACTATCTCGATCAAATAGCGAAGAGGTACGATATAAACGACATAAAGGTGTTGCAACAGTAATATTTTGTTTAACATCACCTAGCGGATCGGAATGTAAATATATACAATTCCAGATATCCATATACTTCCGATAACTTCTAAGATCAAGTCCTTGAGGACTAAAAATAATTTTACTCATATTAATGTCCATTAATACTGATAGATAACTATTACCGATTAATTTTCGGAAATTAGCTTCTTCCAAATTAATATCTTTGAAAATAGATATTAAATCTGTTTCATTTCTACCAACATTTCCTTCAAAAATATTTTTAGAGGAATAAGGATAATGTATACTAATTTCATACTTTACCTTCTCACTAGATTCACCAGTGCGAGGAAAGTAATATTTATATTGTAAACTATCATATTTGGTAATATTATCCAATAATGCACTATGATCTTTACCAAAAGTAAAAAATCTAGGTTTACTGCCTGCACCCATGCGGATACAATCTTCTGACAAATTAATGTCACCGATAATATTGTAACCACGAGTTAGCGTCTTCCAAATTCGTTTGATAGTAATACCCCATTTATTAATGTGGCTACATTTTGTTCGGAGTGCTTCTGCTGCTTCAATTGTCATTAGGAATTGATTTCCATCAAAAGCCATTCGGAGATGATCCAAATCGAAATGATGAATAATATCTAAGATACTAGTCGCATTACTAATAACAATTTGAAAAACTGTAGGGCAATCTTCAATGAAAATTCCTACCACAGATTGATTGACAGCAATAAATTTGCGTCGTTTTATTTCAAAGAAATGTCGTAAGACATTCCTTAAACCATCCCGTCGTTCTTCTGCATTTTTGCCATAGATAAATAGGTCTATATCAGATGCAGGAAAATCGCTGGGATTTAAACTGGCGTCTAAAATAATATTGACAGAGCCACCACAGAGGGCAACATTGTCCCAAGGCATATTTTCTAACATCCCTTGCGTCATCAGTTTGAACTGTAAAATAGTCTCATCATGAGACAGAATCATATTCTGTCCTAATTCGTAGCTTTTTGGACTTTCCAAATTTTTACTACTGAATTCAGCAATCATACTATCGGAAAAATTGGTTCTAGCATCATTCGATTCGGATGGAGGAGCATATTGAAAATATCCTTCCATCATTTCTGGAGTTAATAGCAAATACTCGGATAAATCTAAGTCTTGCAACAATCCATCAGAAATTGAACCACGGATACGGTTGAGAAGAAAAAGTAATCGAGAAAAGAAATCAGGATCAAGCCGATAAAAATCGGTTTCATTAACTATTTTCATTATCTCTTGATAGAATTGAAAATATAGATTTAATCCATAATCAATTCTTTCCATGGATTTTTTCTTATCAATTTGACCAGAAGTGATATTCTGATAAAATATCGAAATAGCATTATTCAAATATTTATGTTTATTATCCATTAAAGTTAGGACAGTGTAAACAATATCTTCCATCTCTGAGGTACAAAAATAAACTCCAGATGGCACTGTTCCACCTTGAACAGTTGTCAAACGTTGATGACAACCTTTGAGAATAAGACTCTTAAATTTGGTACAAAGGAAATAATCCAAAAGTTTATCAAGTTGATAAACTAGTTTTCCCTTGGCTAACCAAGTGAATTTATCTCCATCCCATAAAACGCTTTTGCCTTTCTGGAATAAATCCTCCATGGTTTGAAAAACAAATGGATCCAATGGAAAATAGATAGGATGAATAATCCCACCAGCATTGGTAAAATGTACCGTGGCTTTGTCACTTAATCCTTCTTTCAGAGACATATTAAGAAGTCCACGAAAAAAGCCTTCATTTTTAATATTTTTCTTTAAAAATGAATGAGTTATTTCATTCACTTCATTTTTGAAAGTAATTACAAAAGTTTCTTCAGATTTAGCATCATCAAATTTATTCATTTTGTGTAAGCTTATATGTATTTTTGTATTTATTAATTGTAAATTATAATTATGAAAATATAAGAAAAAAACTTTCATTTTTTATACTATCATTTAGTAGTTTATGAAAAACTAAAAAATGGATCATGAAGCCAATTTTGGTAGATTTGCATTAACTCATCTCTATCTTTGATGGGTATCTGGCGTTTCAGAAAATTAATAATTTTTTTGTTACCACTATTTTTACTGTCACTATTTTTTTGGGCAATTTGTATCAATTCGTCTATTTGTCCTAAAACTATCATAGGACCGACATTATTGATTAACCAACGAAGAAAAAAGTAGTTATTTCTCTCAACTGTCAATTGGGCGACGTAAAAGTAGTCAACTTCATCATCAATTTCGTCTCTAAAAGCTTTTCGTAGCATCTTATATTGGCCTTGTTTAATTTGGTCATAAATTTGTAATGCTTCAGTGTGATTCATATTTAATAATGAGTTATAATTAATGGAAAATAGGTAAAATAATGATCATTTTTTTTCATGAAATAATAAATTAACGTCGATAGGGAGGGATATATTTATTATCCTTTTTATTATCATTTTTAATTTCAGAGCTTCTTTTCATTGCTTCTTGAAGGGATGGAATATGTATATCCGTTCTAGATGCTACCGACTCAACATCATCTTTTTCAGCTACCATAGTATTTTTGGTTACCATAGTATTTTTGGTTACCATAGTATTTTTGGTTACCATAGTATTTTTGGTTACCATAGTATTTTTGGTTACCATAGTATTTTTGGTTACTCTAGTATTTTTGGTAATGTTTTGTTTGCTTTTATTAATTTCATTTGTCATTATGCTTGTTATGGGGTATCTTATTTTTTCAAATGATGTTAAATTGATTATGTCAACATATGACAATACAATAATTGGAGAAAGCAAATTACGATTATTTCTCCTTAAAAGAGGGCCAAACTTGATAGGGATCCACTCTTTACTGATAGTATCAAACATCATTTCATGAAAAATAATCATTGTTTTGCCTATGAGGGTTTTTCTAACCTCTATCATAAAAAACCCAGTTTTTAAGTCTTTTTTGGATAAAGGAGTAAATCCCTCATTTTCATCTTTTTTAATCATAAAAATATTACCATTCACATCTGTTTCAATAGAATCTGATAATAGCTTAATCAGATCTGTTTTAATATTATGTGATGGGATAGTTTGACTGGAAATGGTCAATAATTTAATCAGATCAGTTTTTTTGAGTGTAAGTGGTTGAAAAGTTTGATCAGAATTAGTCTCCTTAATACTATTTATCTGATTCATTTCTAATTATAGTTGCTACTCAATACTGAAAATGATATGTAAAAACAATGGATAAAAGTTTCAATTTTTAATTGTCGTATCTTACCTATTAAATCAATAAGCAATAAGAAATAAGCAATAAGAAATAAGCAATAAGAAATAAGCAATAAGAAATAAGCAATAAGAAATAAGCAATAAGCAATAAGCCATAAGCCATAAGCAATAAGCAATAAGCAATAAGCCATAAGCAAGCAAAGTAATCAAAGTAATCAAAGTAATCAAAGTAATCAAAGTAATCAAAGTAATCAAAGTAATCAAAAATTGATAGTATTTTTGTATTAAAATACATATCATTATTCAGTGAAAGTAATTATGACAACAATCAATAATCAAAATATTAATAATGAAGAAGATTGGCTCAATCTAGCTGATTTAGCAACATCTTTGTTTGCAACTGAAAAAATAGATGCAACATCATCCATTATCAAAGAAGACAACTATTCTGTTGTCACAAAACGCAAGACGTTTTCCAAAGAAGGTATAGCTAATCAAGCAAAGCACGTTTTGGTCAATTCAGAGGGAGTTCCGATTTCTGAAAATTTGTGGAAATTAATCATCAACAATTATTTGAAAATAATTAATAATGTTAATAATCTTAATAAAAGATGTGGAGGATGCGGAGGCTATCATGTTCAATCTCATCGAACACTAGAAGATATAAAGAAAAAAACAAATATTGCTGTGATAAATCTTTTTATGGTGTGTAAAACTTTTAATAAATTTTCTTTCTTAAGGAAGAGATATTGTCCAATTAGTTTTAATATACCTTTGAATAATTTAATGAAGTCTCACAGGCCATATGCATTATATGATATTCCGATGATTACAAATGCTTATTTTTTAGGGCGTATAAAGACACGTACAGGGCACGGTAATCATAATAGGATATATGGATATGCCTTAGCAAATTTAGATACAAAAATATATGTAAAGTGGGAGGATCGCAAATTTCCACTATATTTTTTTACTCGCTTGGATTATTTAGTCACATCAGAGGGAAAGTTGCATCCGCAGTTACGAATTCCATGTTACAAATTAGTAAATCCAAATAATCATTGGGGTATGAGAGAAAATGTCAAAAGTATCAATATTTCCTACAAATGGACTACAGAACTTGTTAGTAAAGAGCAACTTCCTTCAAGAAAATGGCGTTACACCGTTTTGGTTTTAGGTTCTCCTTGGAATTTGGAAGAAAAAAAGCGAGGTGCATCTATCCTTAATTTTAAGAAGCAACAACCGATTTCCAAGATGAAAGCACGAAATATTTGTTATTTGGTCTACTTACTAAAAGACAATTGGTGTTACCAAATTGTTCCTAAAAATGTGATAATAGGAACTCTACCAGAAAATCGAGGGATCCAATTTCAGTCAGGTATTATGTAAATAACAATATGAACCAAATATATAATGATATTCGAATATCATTATATGAATTATAAATTATGAATTATAAATTATAAATATAAAATAGACTTAAGAAAGGCATTTAATAATTTCTCTTTCGAGATTTAGCACGTCTTTCAAGATTTATTCTAACAGGATTTCCTAAACAATCGATAGGATTACAATCACTTCCAGATCTTCGACAGGCATCGCAATAATATTGATCACTCAATTTATTAATGACACGTTCTAATATTTTTTTCTCACGCAGTAAGGTTTCAGCTTCTTCTTTCCAAAAATCTCGATTTTCACGAAGCAGAAAATATTTTTCTTCAGCTTTATGAAGTTGATTAATCACATAACGAATATATGTGTTTTTTTCATTATTAATAGGTAAAGTATTTTCGCATTTTTCAAAAAAATTTAAAATTTCTGCTAAAGGGAGTTCACATTTGACTTCATCACAATGATAGCCACGTGATTCTGCGGTTGCATAGCAAAATTTGCATAGCCAAACACCAAAATATTTTTTCACTTCTGTAGTTTCTTCGTTGCAAGGACAGCCATTTCTATAGTTATTATTCCGGCAAATGCCGATTTTATTTTCCAATGATGAATTGATATTAGTATTCATAATTGATAACAAATTATTGGCTATAAATTGATATGTGTTATTAAAACATCAATTTTTTTATGATCACCTCAACTATTACCAGCATCGCCACCAGTTTCTTTCTCCTAGATAATATCGATCAGGGACTATACTTAGATTGCGTAAATTTTTAATACGGCTATTTTTTCCGATATGATCATCATTGGCTATATCCATTTTATGGTAAATTTTATCTGCTAAGATGCCAAAAGCAACATCAATGTTACAATCATTTTTACAACTAGTTTCGACAAAGGGAATTCCTAAGGTTTTTGCCACTTTTTGACCCTCTTCATAAGAAACTGTTCTTTCCTTCGATAGGTCAGTCTTATTTCCAACTAATAATAATTCAGGATTCTCAGGAGAGTGTTTAATGATTTCATTAAGCCAGCTTTTAATATGTAAAAAAGAACTCCTATTAGTAATGTCATACACAATAATCATTCCATGGGCACCTCGATAGTAAGAAGAAGTTATGGTCCGAAAACGTTCTTGCCCAGCTGTATCCCAGACATGTAACTTAATATGATTACCATTTCTAACTTGAAAAATGCGTATTTTAAAGTCGACTCCAATTGTACTGATAAAGGTTTCTTGGAAAAAATTTTCAACAAATCGCAATAAAAGACAAGATTTACCGACACAACTGTCACCAATAATTAATAATTTAGCCTGATAATCATAGGATTCTGTCATAATTAATAATAATCAACAATAATTAACAATAATCAACAATAATCAACAATAATCAACAATAAATAATTAATTCAAGCTATATATACTCATTAGTATATATATTTATACCTATTTCTAAAAATAAGTTAAGTATGCATTAAGCAACTTAAAATAAGTAATTCATAATAGTATCTCATATAGACAAAAATTGACAAATTATAACAATATATCTAGTATTATAATACCTTCAAGCAACAACACAATGAATCAACAATTAACACAACCGATACCATTATCACCATTATCATCATTATCATCATTCACATTTATATTCAAGTATCCTATGCTGATTAATCTTCTAGAAGATCTACTTGATGTAGGACCATATGGGTATGAAGCTGTGAAGGAGTTGATTAAGGTAGAATCAAATATTCAAAAAATCATTCAATCTCATAGATATCTAAATAATATCTATGAGCAAAGCAAATTATCATATCTCAATCATTGGTTAACAACAGAATGTAGTAAAAATTATTCATTAGATGAATTAACTAATTTGAAAACACTTCATTTGTACAATAATGAATTAACGAGCTTACCTGCTGAAATTGGTAATTTAACTAATTTGCAAAGGCTTTTTTTGTACAAGAATCAATTAACGAGCTTACCTGCTGAAATTGGTAATTTAACTAATTTGCGAGAGCTTGATTTGAACGTTAATCAATTAACGAGCTTACCTGTTGAAATTGGTAATTTAACTAATTTGCAAAAGCTTTTTTTGTACAATAATCAATTAACGAGCTTACCTGCTGAAATTTGTAATTTAACTAATTTGCAAAAGCTTTTTTTGCACAATAATCAATTAACGAGCTTACCTGCTGAAATTGGTAATTTAACTAATTTGCAAAAGCTTTATTTGGAATATAATCAATTAACGAGCTTACCTGCTGAAATTTGTAATTTAACTAATTTGCAAGAGCTTTATTTGAACGTTAATCAATTAACGAGCTTACCTGCTGAAATTGGTAATTTAACTAATTTGCGAGAGCTTTTTTTGAGGTCTAATCAATTAACGAGCTTACCTGCTGAAATTGGTAATTTAACTAATTTGAAATACCTTTCTTTTTACAATAATCAATTAACGAGCTTACCTTCTGAAATTGAAAATAAATTAAAGCAATAAGGTACTACAATTTACATGTAAACAATGTAAAACTTATAAAAAAATATCAACTAATAATTGCTATTAGAACAAAAATAGCACCTAACCCAAGATATACGATTTTGCGTAGATATGTATCTAATTTATTTTCATGAGAATATATATCATCTGAGTTGTATCTATTATCATTCTTGACATTACTAAAACTAAAATCACATGAAAAAGTAGGTGCATAAGACTTTAGTTTTTGAAAGTTTTTTTTAATTATATTATTTTGTTTCCATTTTTTCATATCATTTATTCTAATCATCCTTTCAAAATGATTTACTAAATACCGGTATATGAAAACACAGTATATATAACATATCGATAATTTTTAAGGCAAATCATCGCATCAACGTTTGATATAGGTATAGATGAGTTTACCGTTATTAGGAGAGTATTTACTATATTTTTTTTGATGATGAAAATATCGATATATTTCTTCTCTGCCACCTGAAAATTTATCTTTGATTTCAATTTTTAATCCTGTTTTGTTACTTATTCCAGTTTCTATAGGTATTTCTAACACAGACATTTTACGTTCTGCTGGGTCGGAATCAATTGTTAAATAAAATTTTTGAAAAGTTTTAGCATCAAATGGAATATCTAGCTCTTCATATAAATAGACGAAGACCTTAATCAGACCATATTGGATAGCGAATTGGTATAAACCATCATAGTCATTTTTATTGACTAAGTTTAGAAACTCTTGATCTTTACAGTAATAGCTTAGCATTGATCTAATTTCTTCATATTCGGGATCATATTGACAATAATCAGATAAAATATCGTCCATTAAATAGATATATATATAATATTGTACTAAAATTTTATAATTGGCATGTCGTTTTGTGATCAATAACGACAAAAGCATGGACTTAGATTGATTGACTGAGTCAATTCAATCCCCAATTAGGCTAAGTCCAACTCATATTTCCACAAGTTTACAAGTAAATTGTGTAACATATAGATACATATATTTTATTAATAAAAATAAATCAAACAATATAAATAATAAATTTACTATCAATTTTTTTTATCTAAAAAATTATAATTTCGTACCTATTTTTATATATTTGCCCGATATATTGTTACATATCGGGTAAATATATTAAGGTAATATGTTGGATATTCTGTCGCCAGATTATTTGAATCCAAATCCATATTGCCCACCACTTACTAAGCACATTGCGTCCAATGTCAATAATAAGGAAGTTAATTGGTTCGGCTCGATGTGTTCACCTCCAACCAAGTCGTCACTTAGTTATCTACAGTATACTTTTAATTCTTATTAGTAGGATAGATGAGTTATTTTACTATCATTTTTTTATAAAAAGCTTGTTTCTTGGAACGTTATTTAGAAACTATTTAGTGAGATGCTAAATCCATCATAACCTAGTCGAGCAATCCTGACCATTAGGACATTACGATTCGACAATATAGATTTAGCTACCGCAATTGAACATCCATTTTAGTACCAATGCGTCCAAAGGTAGTAATTTTTCAGTCCAAATATTATCTTATTAGTAGTATTTTAGTATCATAAAATAATATAGTATTTTTTTATCAATTTTTTTATCAATTTTTTATCAATAAATTTATAATGTTGATCCTTAACTTTTTAGTGCACCAAAATGGATCAGTTAAACTTTAATGTAGGTTGGTCCTTTGAGCTAATCGATAAGGATAAATACTCAATTTTCCACCTCTGTTGAGAAATATTTTCTCCAAAATTGCATCAAAATTGTAGCGTTCGCTGGTATAATATACATTTAATTATTCATCTTAGGATGAATTATATTAAAATCAGATTTAGATTTAAGGACAATACAGGATAAAATATTTTCCATAATATCAACAATGTGTTTTTCTCCATGATGGGCCAAATAATAATGGGCTTCTATCCATTTCTTGGAGCATGGAATATTAGGAATATTAATGATCCTGGTGGAAATTCCTTTTTCAGAGGTAACTTCTCCATAGTTTTGAGCATCCTCTGAGATAAAAACTTGATCTAGGATAAAATATCCTGTAGGAGATAATATAAGTCGAACAATTAACTCATAATTTTCAAAAAATAGTTCAAGGAAGGTATTTTTATCGACATTATCGTTTTGTCTAACTGATATGTCTTTCCAATAGGCCATCGCAGAAATATATTCTTCTTGGTTATGGTTTGGTTTAATTTGTTCACTCATTTGATTATTTATTCTGAATCTGAATCTGAATCTAGATAAATAGTATAATTAATTTATAACATTTTAACTTTCATTTTTTTACCAATGCGAGCTAGAACAACAAAAAACGATCAACGAGCTTGATAAATAATATCAATACTCAAACACTCAAACACTCAAACATTCAAACATTTAAACACTCAAACACTCAAACACTCAAACACTCAAACATTCAAACACTCAAACACTTTTGCAAAGTCTAGTTCTGTCATTAGGTTCAACATCATCACTATATTTTTCGTTATTTGTCTCCTTTTTGAATTTGTTGCTCTTTTTGAATTTATTGCTCTTTTTAAATTTGTTGCCATTTTTGAATTTGTCTCCTTTGGCCATTTTATTCTTTTGTTGATTAATTGGGTTAGTATTAAACTCATCAGTAATATTAATAGGTTCAAATACAAAACTCATCCATCTGTTCCAACATAGAAATAAATAGAAGAGGATACAATAAATAAAGAAGCTGGCAGAAATAATTAACATATCAAGCCAGCCACTATTAGCACCTAGATTTTCAAGCGATGATTCATCCAGAGCAAGGGTATTAAAATATACAATAACTGTGCTATTCATAGGATGGTTGGAAATATATTTGTATGTATTACTCAAATCTCTATAAAAGTCAATAAAATCTCGACCAAAAAAAGAATTATCGTCTACTCTGTAGGTATACTCTATTTTGACAATATAACATTGTAAAGAGGTGCATGAAGTATATTCTTTTAGCCTTCCGCCACCATTTAGTGATTTAGCATCTAGAACACCTTGGCAGTCACTGCATTCTTCTGTAATTAATTGTGGAGTGTCCAATATTCGACCATATACCCAGTCTACTTCTTGTAGACTTTTGATAAACATGATTAAGGAAGCTATTATACATATCATAATTACTAAGCAACAACATCCCATCCATTTTCCATTATCGGTTAATCGATATCTTTTAATAATTGATTTTGACATAATTAGTTATCTGAGCCATATATAAGGTAATGGATAGATAGGTAATTTATCTATCAATTTTTATTACTTAATCTATTAGCTAAATAAATATGACTGATAGCACTTAGAGTAGTGATATCATGTACTGAGAAAAATAGTGCTAAGGAACTACAATAATATTAAATATAAACACAAAAAAATGATAGCATAATCTCTTAATATACATAAAAAAAAATGATTTAAAACATCACTTAAAAACAAGACGATAAAGAAGTAGAAAAATAATTGAAAGATGCAAATAGATTTTTTTAATGACACTAATGATAAAATTGGCATTTATTATGCATTTTATCCAAAACCTGATAGGATGGAGACATTTATACCAGCTCAGACCAAAAAGATAATTGTAATACCTAAAGGTATTATTAAATATATGGTAGGTATTATGCTTAATGATGAAGATATGATTCCTCGATGTTTTGTATCTTCGGTTAAACTCGCCGTTATTAATGAAAAAAATGATAATAAACAACAATATTTTTGGAAGATCAATTTTGATCCCTTGATAGGCCTACCGGATGTCCCAGAAGACACTAAATTGTGGTTTTTCAAATGGTCTAAGTCTAAATATAATAGAAGTAAGAGATTACGGAGAGAATATTTGGAAAAAAATAATCAACTATCAGATGTAAATTCATCAACATTACAAGAAAAACAAGACATCCCAGAAAAACATCAATATATTGATTCAATGTATGATTATTTGGCACAGGAGTTTGTATTGGAATCTTTTACACAGATACCACCAGAATATTTGGCAATTATATATATTGAGAATGAAGGAGATGAAGTCACTTGGGAAAGGGTAAAAGAATTGAGTGATGCTTATCGATATAAACAAGACATCAAATTTGCTCTTTTACCTGCTGAAATAATGAGTACTCCACAATTTCAGGAAACACATGTCCTGGATCGTTGAGTAAAAAAAGGGAGCAGTCGCCATTAATTATAAATTAGATTCAGGATAAGATAGGGACATAGCCTTTGCCATGGCGTCTGGCACGAAGTCTATCAATCAATCCGGGTCTCTTGGGGGGGTCGATACAGTTGATGGCTTTCAACAAATCCAATAATTCTCTTAACAGGTCATAATATGGGTCTTTAAGCCCAATTTTTTTCCGAGGAAAAATGAAACTCATAAATTTACAAAATCTCCGCCAATTCCAAAAGATACCGCTCACATCATCTTTGGTAATTTGGTCTTTCCCGCTCCGCACTTTATCGAATAAAGCCAATAACTTTTCAGAGTTAATAAAGGATTTACGACTATCATGGGCATACATCTCAATAAAATTGCGATGGAAACTTTCTTCTGCCAATAAATCATCAAGAATCGCTATTTTTTCAGCATATACCCCGTCTAGTTCTATTTGAAATTTCTGAATCATTTCTTGATTGCTCTTGATATGCCCGCCGATAATTCGTCTAATGGCATCTTCTTTATCACATAGTGAATATAAATCATCCAACAAATCAGCTAACAACTCAAATTTAGGCATAATTCTAAAATATGGTTTACTATTAGTCATTTCTTTGGCTAAAATAAGACCCTCTTGGTAATCATAATTGTTTTTGATATGCCCTAAGGCTTCTTTTTCTCGCAAAGTAAAGAGCATATAATATTTGCACATGTCATCTAAGACGAAAAATACATCTTTCTTTTGATTATCGCCAATACTATAACCCTGAAAGACCCCAATATCCATCAAAGCATCTTCCGTTTCATCATCAATATTATCAATATTATCAATATCATCCATATGTCCTTCTACAATGTCTGTATTTTTATTACAAATAATACCAACGCCAGTATTAGAATACATTATTATAATTCATAACAATAAAAAAATTTAGGAAGTATGCCTCTCATCATAGATATCGATAATGTTGTCAAATTTTCATATCAGTGACAGACTCAATTAAACTGTTAACAGTTGGACCAAATTCAAGGGTGTTAATAGTTTCACGAATTTTTAGCGTAAAAAAATATTACTTTTCTTATATAGATTATAATGTGAATTTAATACATGAGAGGACCAAATCAATATTGTGTAAATTTTTTGAATTAGCATCCTTGATGGATAATAGGTATTATAAAACACATTTGGCCGAAGCCTTTTGTGTATTTTTGTTTTTTGTATATTTTTATGTATTTTTGTTATTTAAAAATAAATTCTAGTGCCTCGTTGCTTTGATTGGTGTTCAATTTTAGCAGGTAAGCTCGTTAATTGATTATATTCCAAAAAAAGCTTTTGCAAATTAGTTAAATTACAAATTTCAGCAGGTAAGCTCGTTAATTCATTATCGTACAAAGAAAGTACTTGCAAATTAGTTAAATGACCAATTTCAGCAGGAACGCTCGTTAA
>Ga0307377_10002976_pt1 | contig 19526 bp, 35 predicted proteins | sample TR3MG_FD_202535 | JGI IMG/M metagenome (GOLD analysis project Ga0307377, IMG submission 202535) | Soil microbial communities from Risofladan, Vaasa, Finland - TR-3 | ecosystem: Environmental > Terrestrial > Soil > Coastal area > Acid sulfate soil | place: Finland: Risofladan, Vaasa | collected... | reverse complement strand
ATTGGAATAATCTTGGCGCGCTTAATTCTCTTAAATCTGCAATTGACCGCCGAATGGTAGAGCTTCAAAAAGTCGCGCGAAAGCAAATTGCTCACAATAATGACTCGTTTTTTGCTGTCAATTATAAGATGAAACTTACTATTTTCTCATGGCGGAAGGACGAGTTGCTTAAGAACAACAATTACCTTACGCACGCTCTGTCAATTTTGAACAAAGCGCATGTAGGAAATGTAGATATCCCCGATTACTATCACCTTTATGAAATAAGACGTAAGGGCACCACAGTTGACGTTGTTTTCAATAAATCTAAACTATTAGATTTTCTAAAATCTCAAGACAGAGAAGGCTATGACTTTGCTGCAACTCTCAAAATAACCCATCAGAATTTCACAATTTTCAATGATAGTAATTATACATACGGTCCTGATGGTGACGTGGCCTTTAGGCTATAGAACTCATGAGACATAAGGAAAAACACCCGTGCACTTCATTAGTATAACTACGCTGGCTGATGCGAACGACTTTGTTAATTATCTTGATGGCCCACGCAAACTAGAACTTACCGACTCAGTTAGTTTTTCGGAATGGCTTGAAAGTCAACGCGCCTTTCCTGTTGAGTTTTATTTAGACGGATTCACTTATAGGTTTGATAACCGCCGCGCGCTTGATTTCTTCCAAATCGGCTTTGAGGCTGCTATTAGATTGAGGATAAATAATGAGTAGTGAGCTAGTGAAAGTTATTGTTCAGTGTGGTGGTTGTAATAAACAAACGGAAGCTAAATTTATCTCTATTGAAGTGGTCTCAAATGGTAAATGTTGGGGTTGTGAATATCATCCTCATGATATTTACACTTGTATGTGTGAGGGACCCAAGACCGCAATTGAGTTTCAATGTTCAGAGTGTAAATACTATGGAGTTGTCGATGGAATTTCTTGAGCCGAAAAAAGAACGCGATAATTTTAAGCCCATTTTACCCAAGCGAGAATATGCCAAAGAAGATAACGACAAGTTCTTTGACGACGTTGAAGATATGGCTGATGCCAAAGACGCTCGCCAATATAAACAACACGCACAAACGGCTATGAATAAAGAAGCCGCGCTTGGTGAAAACATATTTAGAACGACCCTTAATAGGTGGCTAGCTGAAAATGAACTGCGCGCCGCGATGAAAGAAGGGTTGTGGTCCCCACCAGAAAAAGAGCTAGAAATTGATTGGGGAAAAGTCTCATATACTTTTGCTACCCAGTTGGCTAGCCTAGCCATGGCTATTTTGTGTATTAAAGTAGGGTTGTGGCCGGTAATACTGTTTACGGTGCCATTTTTCTTTGCAATTAATTTTAATTGGCTACTCAATGATAGAGAAGGATAATGACAAGAGAAGATTTCGACGAATCAGAAGATGAAGAGGATTTGGTAAACGATAAGACCACTCGGCAAAAACGAATGGCAAACAGGCGAAAGCATTCACGCAGCCCTGAAAGGGAACAGAAACTTAAGCCAGATAGAAATACTAGACCTAGAGTAAAGTCTATTGAATGGTCTCCAGGTCTGGACGACGACGACTATGAGGAATATTACGAAAATTAAATATTGCTACATTTTTCCGCACTGTAGAATATTTCATCGGCAGGGTTGACAAGTTCTTCTCTCGACCTATTATAGCTACTAGCGGTTGTAAGTAACGTAAGCGCTTAAACTTAAGTAAGCTGGAGAGCTATGAATAAATTAACATATGCCGACTTCGTCGGAAATAAAGGGGCCGTGGACAAAATCCAACTCCTAGTTTATGACGCGACGAAAGATTCTGGTGCCCGTGTGCCGGATATGGCTCTATTGGGGCCAGCCGGCCACGGCAAAAATACACTTGCCGAAGTAATAGCATCGACACTAGACCGAAAAATTAAAGTAATCAACTCTACTAGTATACGTGACCCATTTCAATTTAGAGGATTGATTATTGATTTGGCAACAAACCACTCGGGCTCGATTGTCATGGTGGACGAGTGCCACGCATTGGCTGTAAGAATTCAAGATAATCTCCTGACGGCCACCGAGCAGCCACGAGAACTCCATACGTCTCATAAAGACCAGGTATTTACTGATAAGCTCCCAGAGAACCTCTCGTTTATTTTCGCAACGACTCATGGTGGCAACATAAGACCGGCCCTTCTTTCTAGATTAGAAATAATCGAATTGCTTCCGTATAGTGCCGAAGAGCGATTGGAAATGGCAATTAAGTATATGTTGAGGGCGCATAAATTGGATAAAAGTTCTCTTGACGCCCAGTGTATGATTGAGATTGCAAAACGCGCCCGCGATGGGCGAGGAGTATCTAAATTCTGCGATACAATTGTTCGCTATATGAGAATGAATAACATATCTAAACTAGACACTACCATGCTTTCTAAATGCTTTGAAATTCTTGGCGTTGATAAAAATGGACTTACTAGGATAGATAGAATAATGCTTAAGCAACTGGCTAAAATGAACACTTGTGTTGGACTTGATACTCTGGATGCTATTTTGCCTATCAATAAAAAACAAATTAAGGAGTGTATTGAGCCACATCTTCTTAAAGAGGGCTATATAGTTCGCACATCTGCTGGTCGAATGATTACTTCTAAAGGGCTAATAGCTCTTAAACAAGGAGAATAAGTGAACAACGAAATTAAAAATGCCAAGGAACATCCAGAGATTTATCTCAATGACAATAAAGGACTTATTGAATCTATCGTAAATATATTCTCTTTCGAAACATCTAAATTCTCTAGAGAAGATTTGGTTCAAGAAGCTAATATGTCGGCAATTTATGCCATCCAAAAGTATGACGAAACAAGTTCGGCGGCGCTCTCCACTTATATCTATTCCTCTGTAAAGAGGGCATGTAGAGACTTTGTTCGTAAAAATAAACATGACCTATACGTCTCATCCTATCAGCAGAATAAGAACTGGAAAGAAGCTGAAGCGAAATATACCGAGGAGGATGAAAAACAGACGGTGCAGGCTAAATTTGCAACAACCGAAAGTCCAATGGCTATTAGGAGCGATACTCCTATCGCCTTTAATACTACAGGGTGTGATTCAATCGGCTCTACTATTCCATCTGGTGATATATCTGTTCTAGATAATTTGATTAAAGAAGAGCAAGTTACTATTATAACTGAAGAAATAGGTCGTCTCTCTGAAAGAGAACGTGAGATTATTTCTGCTAGATTTTGGAATAAGGAAACACTAGAAGAAATTGCGACTAGACAAGGGTGTAGCCGCCAGCGCATTTATTCTATAAACAGAAGAGCTATGGATAAGCTCACTGTAAAGATTAAGAAGAGACTTGAGGACGAACTGTTCGTATGAGCGGATTGACAAGTAGCCAGATTAGAGCTATTGAGGTGGAAAATTTACTGCACAACGCCTTGTCTATATCAGAAACTATTTATACTCGATTACAACGTGGTCCTCTTTCTAAAGAAGATGCGACGAATATATTGATTATGTTAGACCAATGGATTGTCAGTGCACACGACTGGAGAAGCAAATAATGGGTAAGCAAGCTAAGAAAAAAGTAAAAACTGGTAGTGTCAATCAACAAGTCCACAATAAAGCCACTCGTGGCATTAACACCCATCGACGTGGCGTGCTTTGGGCAATTAGAGAAGTCCCTATTAAAGAAAAGGGAGTTTTGAAAAAAGACAAAGATGGTAACGCCATCACCCGCAAGGTTGAGATATTTGTTCCGCCGAACGTAGGCTGGGACATCTGGGACCAGGCTAAAAATGACCCCAAAAAAGCCCAAGAGCCATTTGATTCTCTTCATTTGGATTGGCGCGCAGAAATGATGGAGTTTGCAGTAGACAACGACGCTAAAATTGGTAAAACTGACCTTGGAGACGGAACGTTTCTATATCGAGTCTATAAGGAAGATAAAAATTCCCTCAGGCCCGACACTGTATTTTTCGAAGTTCAAAGCTCAAAGAAGTTTACCCTGGAGCGCGAACATAGGAAGAGGGTAAGAAAGTAAACTATTATGGAGATTTTTCTATTGGTTCTTAATTGGCTATTGCCAGCCATTGGTGGCCTACTAGCTATACTCGGTGTAGTAGCAGCTAAAAAACTACTTGATTGGCTCGGAGTTAAGCGGTCAGAACAAGTTGACGCAATGATTGACAAGTATGTTAAGGTTGGTGTGAATGCCGCCACAGTTGCCGCTACTAAGTATGCCGAGGCCACTAATGGCAAAATGACAGGCGGCACTAAAAAGGCCAAGGCCGTCAAGGTTGTTCTAGACGAACTAAACCAATCTGGTATTACTGGAGTTGCCGAGGAGCTAATCTCCAATCGTATTGAGTCTTGGCTCCTACTCAGTGGTCACGAACCAGGGACCCCTTCTTCCCCGGAATAAAATGGGGAGAGCGTTTCGATGAGGCGTTCTCCCACATGGATGTTAAAAGACTAACTCTAGCAATTCAATTGTTAGCCGACCAATCTCTAGACTTACATAATAAACTCGACAACGATATGTTTAATCATATTAGCTATGTATCGAACCGCTGCTTGATGATTATCAAAAAGGAGGGGGTTGACAAAGACTCGTTAGTTGAGTGTGGAAAATATCTATGGAGATTGTTTAGAGTAGCTCAAGCCTATAATCATAAAAAACGAGATATAACTCTTGGAGAGATAGTAAATATCGTCCAAGAATTCAAGGTTGTCTTTGGGGCATAGCGCTCTGTAATGACAACAGAGAGGTGTTAAAGTGGGAGACAGAGACGAAGACAGTTGGGTTTACTGGGACGGAATGAAAATCGCTCGTAGAGAGCCGCCACTAGGCGAACTACCAATTGTTGTAAAGTACGAGCCAACTACCACTAAATGTATTGGTTATCCCGCGTTTATTTGGGATATGGATGAGGAGAGACGGCTCGCCTACCTCAACAGACGCTCCCAAGACAAGTGTGAAACAACAACCGTTATAAACAAGGAAGAGTTTGACAAGACTAATAGACAGACCAACTATAACTTTAATATATTGGATAAGAGGACTAAAGAGGCTAAAGAATCTATTCGTGTTAATAACGCGAGTATCGAGAATCTAATTCTTTTTGGATTAGAAGCTATGAAGACTCTTGAAACACTAGATGAAACAGTCAAGCGTCTCACTGAAAAAGTTAACAACCTTGAGGCTACTAAAATTGACCACCCAAGCGTTTCCGAAGACCTTATTAATGCCGAGCGCTATCTCGATGATTATCTGGAAGTTAAAAAGAGGTATAAGAGGGAGCGCTTTATCCGTAAACAAAAGATTAGGTCTAAGTTGCTCAATATAAAAATGGCCAATAAGAAAACTCCAGAGCATCAACCAACGCCATGGAGATGTTTTTTAACTACAATACAGAAAATGTGGAGGGCGTAATGAGTAGAGGAAATGAAATAGACCCGAGAATGATGGGTAATGTGCCAATTATTGGCGGCCAACGTATGCCTACTAGAGCAGAGGAGAAGCAAATGGAGAAGGATGCCATCACAATGGCCGTTCTCCAAGTGGCGGGCACCGCTCTTAGTTCAATTCTAGAATCTGGTCCGGCGTCAGTAGAAGATGGCGACGTTTCTAGTGCCATTCAGGTCGCTACCGACCTACTTAAAAAGTCTGAAGAAACTAAGGGTGATTATGGTGACCATATTGGTAAACGTAAATTGCGCAATCAATTGGCTGCCCAACTTATCTACTCTGCTCTCCGTGGTGGCGTAGTCTATAAAACCAACCTTATTCATCGGGCCTTTAATGCAGCTTCAAAAATTCTAGAAAAGGCAGAGGAATATGCAGAGAATGAGACGGTCGAGACTACTCCTATTTCTGATATTATCTCTACTTAGCGGATGCGCCCAGTTTCGTCCAGGCTTTATTAGGGACGATTCGTGGACAACCAACGACGAGATTCTTGATAGTGATTTTGATGGTCCGCGCAATGGTCATTTCGACGACGAAGGCAATTGGATACCAGACGATATTACTATAGAGTGGACATATACCATACCAGATATTTCTGCTGGATTTATTTTTGATATCGCATCGTTAGACGCCACGCCTTCACTTCAAATCGAGCTACTCGAATTTGACATACCTGGGCTTCGCTGGTTTAAAACATGGAAAGTTGATGCGGGTATTGGCTATCAGCGCGCCTACGGATATTTGGGACCAAGATTAACAAGCATATTTGAAATTTCAGTGGGCGGCTGGGTCGGCTGGAATTGGGAAGATAATGAGTTGGCATATGGCGTTGGGTTCACAATCATTAAGTTTTAAAATATTCACAGCTCTTTGTATTACACTCCTGGTAGGTTGTGGTGAGCAATCACCCGTCGTCGTAATTAACAACGGCATCACACGGCTCGAATACAACGGTTATTATTATTCTACCGACCCCGATAATAACTACCATTGGTTTAACAGTGCTGGCGTACAAGTTCCAAATGAGCCACTAGGACATTGGCTAAGTGATTATTGGCGTAATAATTGGAATGGAACTTCACCACCATCTACTGAAGGACAATTGGTCATAAATGAGTTCAACAAAATTACTCCTGAAGAAGAATAGTATGGGCGACACGCCAACTACAAAATTTACAGAAAATGCACTACAATCAAAGGCCCCGCTTCTAGAGCAACTACTTCAGGCCGACCTTACAAAAGTTTTTATTGGTCTAGGTGCTGGAGTAGACCCAGACGGGTTAGCTTCTCAAGCAGCTATGGAAAGAATAGTTAAGTATATTAAGCCCGACGCCGATACCTCTCTTTTTTATAGAGGAGATTGGGACCGCGCGCAAAATCGTACTATGCGAGAGATTCTATCACTAAACATAAAACCATACGATAATTTTGACCCTAATGATAGTTGGACTTGTCTTATAATGGTAGATGGTAATAAGTCTGCTATGCCACACGGTTGTCTACCAGATTTTGTAATCGACCACCACGAAGGTGAGCACGGGGCCAAAATAGGAGACGATGTTAGACTCATAGGCTCTTGTTCTGCGATTATGTGGGAATATGTTATGGCGCTGGAGCCCGACCTTCTAGAAGGTGAAGATGGTGCTATACTTGCAACCGCGCTTGCTATAGGCATCATCACTGACACACAAGGTAAAACCGCCGCAAAGACCTCAAGACTTGACTGGGAGGCTGAGGCGTATTGTGGTATGCGATGCAATATGAAATCGTATACTTCAATCATAAATTATCAGAAGCCTTCCTATCAAAAAGACATAGAAATGCAGGCTTGGCACGATAAAGATATAGAAGGGACTGTTCTAACAACTAAACTTGGCGTTATCCCAAATGAACGTAAAGGCGTCGTCTCTTCTTGTGCTGAGGAATTTTGTGGCCAGGGTCCAGTTAAGACTACACTGGCAGCAGCCATGATTAATGGCGATATTCATTTTTCACTTAGAACATTTAGTACGTCTCTTGGCGTTGACGGTTTCATTAAATCAAAACTAACTAAAGATGGCAAGGACGGCTATGGCGGTGGTAAACCTGGCGCTGGGGCCGGCACTATTAGTATGCCCGACCTAATTAAAAATGTTCCAGCCGAGATTCAAAAAGAGATATTCGAAGCTATGTATAAGGCTATCTCTCATATACTATTCGAGTATGTTGGAGATGGGATTAGAGCGTCAGAAGGGTCAGAGTAATGGAGCCCGAACTGTTTCGTGCGGGAACGTGGCACGAACTAACTCATCAGGATGACCAATGTTCTAAATTTTGGTCAATCAAGATAGTAAAGGACACTCATATACGCAGATGGGGTGCACTTGGGACACTTGGCAATGAAAAAACAACCACGTTTGATAATGTTGAAGATGCCCGTAAGGATGCAGAAAGACTTTATCTTTCTAAGACGCGCAGCGGATATAGAGTAACTAAACCGCAGCTTTCCGTGAAAACGGAATTGGTCCATACTATTGATAGTATTTACACACTAAACAATTTTTTCTATAGGGTCTATGGTATATCGTTTTGTTTTGTAAGTGACCAAGAAGCAATTAGTGGTCATTCCTTTAAGTTTACTCCAGATGGAAATCTAGATGAATACGACACTGAGAAAATCAAGCGATGGATTGATAGTGACGGCGAAAATGGTATGTATATGACACATACGCTTCTAGATGATTGTGTGAGACAAAGACTGATACCCGCTGGTGTGTATTTGGTTGAGGTGAATTAATGAAAATAGCTTGTTCGTCTGACCTACATGGTAGGTTTGATATTAAGTGGCCGAAGGCTGACGTGCTTATTTTAGGGGGCGACATTTGCTCCAACCACTCAAATATGCGCGCCACAGACGCTTTTATTCAGTCTTTGTGGATTGAGTCAACTCTTATGCCGACGTTAGCCAAACTAATAGAGTCTAAAACCTACAAAGACATAGTAATAATAGCCGGTAATCACGATAAGGTATTCGCTTATGAACAAGAGCGTGCACTTGATGCTATACATTCTGTGCCTAATATTCATTATCTTCAGGACGAGGGCGTTAAAATTGAAAATAAGCTCTTTTGGGGTTCGCCCTGGACACCGTGGTTTTATGGTAACCACTGGGTTTTCAATCTGCCAGACCCATTGGAAAATCCAGCACGAGCTAGAGCGCATGCCAGAAGTATCTGGGAGCTTATTCCAACCGAAACCGACGTGCTAATTACTCACGGCCCACCTTATTCAATAATGGATGAATGTGCAGATGGAAGAACCGTTGGCTGTCCGCATTTAGCCGAAGAAGTATTTAAGAGGATACGCCCCTCTCTCCATATGTTTGGCCATATTCATGAGGGTCGTGGGATGTGTGTGCGGGATGGAATAACTTTTGTTAACGCCGCTATTTGTACTTTAGAATACAAGCCTACTAACGAGATTCAGGTGGTGGAAATATGAATGACAAAACGAATAGTTTAATAATTAGCGAAGCCCCCCTTATTGATATAGTCGAAAATTTTATAGCCACAACGGAAAGAAATTATGACGGAGTAAAAGTACTAATTGGTCAAGAATTTATTGATGGAGTTGAGGCTGCTCAAGCGCGTGTTAATGAACTTGTCGCGATGTCAAAAGAAGATATCGAACAAGCTACTGAAAAATATAATCTGGCTCTAAAATCGCCATACGTAAAGCCAATTTCTAACCTCACCGCCTATATAGAAAAAAATATAGATAAATTATTGGATGCGACCGACACTATTCAGTTCGAGACGAAACTAGAAACTTATGAAGTTGCCTCTGAGGCCACGTATATACTTGAACAGATACATTACGAACTTAGTAAATATCTACCTCAAGAACACGGATTACCAACCCTAACGTCACAGGAATGGTATAACTCTGAGGTAACAGCCGCCACTAATAATCTACAAAGAAAAATCAAACAATTTGAGGATGAGGATAGAAATGTTAGAACAATTAATCAGTCTATCGCCCTCATAAGGAAGTTACTAAGCGATGCCAACGTTTGAACACGACGACGACTTTACGGCTGACGAAAAAGAAGCCGAGTTTATACGTCAACAAAACCAACTTAATGCAAAACTAAAACGTCTCAATAAAATTGACAAGGTTAGGCCAGCATGGGTTGTGATGGAAATAACTAATCTTGTGAAGAAGTCAGGGTCACTGACGATTGCTTATGGTAACATCACATCAAGTAATTTTCTTGGACTCAAAGAGTTCGACATGCCAGTAATTACCAAGGGATTTGAGGGTGTAAATATAGGCGATACGGTAAAGATGGTATACTTTACTACTGAAAATCAACTTAAAAACTTTGTAGAAAAGAAATGTCCCGGATTTATTGACACTGGCCTGCGCTACCTCCGTCTAGGGGATGACGGCACATGGGACAAGATTTATGAGGACTGGGGTTGACCGCTGATACTAGGTTGCGGCAGAGAAAATTACCAATTGACTTCGCTCGTGTCGGAATTATGCCTCATTTTGGAGTTGTGAAAATTAACACCGGCTACGGCTACGGCGACGGCTACGGCACCAGCTACGGCTCCGGTAACGGCAACGGCTACGGCTACGGCTACGGCTACGGCAACGGCTGCTACGGCAACGGCTGCTACGGCCACGGCCACGGCCACGGCAACGGCTACGGCAACGGCAACGGCAACGGCTCCGGCTCCGGCTCCGGCTCCGGCTACGGCTACAGTTGCGTAATAGGCACCTGGCAGGGCTACTTCGTATGCACCAGCACTACTTATCTTTTCAAGAGTTGACATCTTGCCGATTCACACTATAGTCTTTAATGGGTTATTTAATCAAAGGGGATGACGGGATTCGACTGGTTAAGAGAAACGGACAGTGCAGGTCGTGGATGATGGAGGGCCACGTTAAAAAGCTATCAAAACTTTAAATGTCAAGACTAATGTCAAGACTCGCCGTTTTAACGGCATCAGTAGCGCCCGTGTTAGTACGGGTGTTGCACTCGCAGCCTAAGCGAGTTAATTTAGGCCAGAACCTTCTCAATGTGGTTAATACATTGGAGTCTTTTGTTAGTAAGGACTTAAACTAAACTAGATAGTTGTGGGTAGGAAGAACCCAATAAGTTGTTAGACTAACATAACTAACTATACCTGTGAATGAATTTAAGTAGATTTTAATCAACACGCCGGTTCAACTCCGGCCATCTCCATAAATGAGGACGTAATGTTATGAGCATATTTCCCTCGCCATTTTATTCGCCAAGCCTAGTTTATTATCCAGATAAAATACTTCGTGCTGCTAATGAAAGTATAAATAAGACTCAGGCGCGTAGGTCTATTAATTCTTTAGCAAATGAGATGTTAAGAATAATGAGGGAAAACGATGGTGTTGGATTGGCCGCCCCTCAGGTTGGCGCAAATGTTAAGATGTTTGTAACTAAATATAACTTGTTGCCACATCAAATAATCATCAATCCTTTTTGGCTACCAGTAAAGAATTCTAGTAAATATACAGTCGAAGAAGGTTGTTTGAGCTTCCCCAACCTTACGTTAAAAGTTTTAAGATTTGACAAAATCCACGTGCGCTATCGTAGTGAGTGTGGTAAAACATGGGATATGGATATTGGGGGTTATTCCGCACAAGTGTTCCAACACGAAACGGACCATCTTGACGGCAGACTCTTTATAGACCATTATATAAGTATAGTTTGAAAGGAATGAAAATATGAAAATTGGTGATACGTTTACTCTTGACGCACAAGGTCTTCAGGAAACTGCTGAGTTTACTAAGGTAACTGTGGCAGACCTTCAGTCTAAGGTTTCTGTTGGAGACACGTTCTCTTTGTCTAAGAAGAATAAGTTTAATACAACGATTGTTCAGGGAACTCGTTGGGTTGATGGAAAGCCCCAAAAGGGCCGCCCACGTCGATTTGCTCGGGCCACCGTCGCTCGCCTTCTAGGTGAGGATGACAGTGATTTTGTGGCCGCCCAGGAGACCGATGTTGTTGCGAATGCCGTGGCTGATGTAGCTGCCGCTGTAGCACTTGAAAACCGCGCAACTGAGTTGCTTGGCGATACGGACGACGAGCCTGTTGTTGCTGAGGTAGCCGACGACGTAAGTTGGTAATCCACCACTAAAAAGGGTGATTTGGCGCAGGAGGGCCCGGCCTTACAGGGGTCCTACACTCAAAACTAGGAGAACGAATGAATGCTGACCCAGTTTCTATTGTAGTGGCGTTCTAGATGGCTAGAAGAATCATAAAAGCTTCTAGTAGTAAAATTGTTAAAAAAACAAAACAGCGCCACGAATTTAATGTTAAGCCCCAAACTGACGGTCAGCGCGCATACGTTCAATCAATTGAAACAAACGTAGTTACACTATGTAGTGGATTCGCGGGCACAGGAAAAACTCTACTCGCAATTGGTATGGCTATGAAGCTATATCAAGACAAAGAATCAAAATTTTCAAAAATATTTGTTGTGCGCCCTGCAATTGAAGCATGTGGTGAGCAAATTGGCTATTTGCCGGGTGGGTTAAGCGACAAGATGCGTCCGCTAATCCAACCGATAGTGGACAACTTGCGTTTTTTCATACAAGACGAGGGCTATATCTCAAGTCTACTTGAGCCGACCTCAAGCAACGGTGCCCCGATTATTGAAGTTATTCCTATGGGTTACCTCAGAGGTAGGACATTTAATAATTGTGTCGTCGTGTTTGATGAGGCGCAAAATTCCTCACCACAACAAATGAAACTATTTCTCACGCGCATTGGAAAAAATTGCAAGGTGATTATAGAGGGCGACGTTACTCAATCGGACCGCTTTAGGGATAGGAAACTCAATGGACTCTTTGACGCCATAAAGAGACTAGAGGATTGTCCGAATGTTGGCATTGTAGCCCTAGAAGCCCAGGACATACAACGAAGCCCTATTATCGGGCCAATACTTGAAAGATATGAGGACGTGGACGGAGTGTAATATGAAAAATTTAGACATATTCGGAATGATGTTCATGGGTTTGATTGGATTTGGAGTAGGTTTCAGTGTGTCGGAAAAAACTTATCTAAAGATTTTTGAACACCGCATAGTAGATGACCCTACTTATGTTGAAGGCATAAAGGAAAAAGTAAAGGCGGCAAGGCGAGCAGCCGAACTTCAAGTTGAACTAGACAGGTGGGAACCTAATGACTAAATGTCACTGGGTATTCCCGTGGGTCTATTGGGGTTGTAAAAATGAAGCACTTATCACTGGAATGTGTGAGGAACATACTACGCATTGTATAAACTGTGATAATTTAGCAACGGGTGGCTGTTGTCATACCAGTCAATTTGTTTGTGGATATCCACTATGTCATGAGTGTACTCATTCTGAAAAAGGAAGTGGCCATGAGAAAAAAGTGGTGACCAATGAAGGCTGATGTTTATCGCAATCTAACCAAGCGTTGCATGAGTATAAGGTCAAGGGAGCGGGCAAGTTATGGTCGCGTTGTAGAACATTCAAGTCTTATATATATGAAAAATTGTAAGTTTATAGTGAATCAAGCTGGCAGAGCGAAAGTTCTTAAAACTAAAAGAAAAAACGTCCACGCTTTTGTACGAGGCGAGGTGATGTCGTCATGGGGATTAATTGAAAAGGGAAATTTTCTTCCTCCTTCTCCGGTTGACGGATGGGTTGAGGTGACCTATAATCCATATATCAGTGAGACATTTGTCGTCAAAGACTGGAATGAGGATTACTCAATTCGAGTTAGTGGTGCCGAAAACGTTTACATTATGAACAATAAAGTGTATGCTAAGGGTTTGCTTGGTGTATAACTAAATACGACGCGGGGTAGAGCAGTCAGGTCAGCTCGTCGGCCTCATAAGCCGAAGGTCACAGGTTCGAATCCTGTCCACGCTATTAACCAAAGGAACAGTAATGTATTTATATAGTCTCTTTAATACAACGAAATGTGTTGATAAGCCGCAGAATTCTGCGTGGCTAGAGCGCATTTGTATGAGAGGGGCTTTCTGAGTATACAGTTTTAAACTAAAACAAATATACCAGCTATAGCCCTGACCTAAACCTCAGGGCTTTTTTTATTGGAGAGGAACCAATGAGAACCATGGGATATTGTAATAATTGCGGCTGTCGTGAATGCACACAGGTTAGAAAAAGTATTTGTATGACAATTACCGACGAAGAGTTTACTTTAATTAAACTTGAAAAACCCATACTTGCCTTGAAATCAATTAGAAATAGAACAGGAATGAGCTTGAGGGATTGTAAAATTGTAGTTGATAGATATACAGAACGTGGGTAGGACGGTTCCTCCAGGACCTTATAAGTCCAACAAATCAAGTTCAACTCTTGGGCGTTCTATAATGGAGTAAATTATGTTAAACATTCACCAAATTGCAGTTATTGACTATATTAAAGAAAATTTAAAAATACAACTAAGTATTAATGGTTTTACTGAGAAAATCACAGTATCTCTCCTTTTTGAAGGAAATATAATTTCAGAAGATGATGTGCAACTTTAACTATCGGTGGCCGAATGGCGAGGCGGCGGTCTGCAAAACCGCAAATGCGGGTTCGAATCCCGCTCGGTAGTCTTTTACTAACATTGGTTGGTATACATTTTGACAATTCGGTTTCATCTGTCACGTGAGTCTGGGAACTCAGACGCGCTGTAAACGCGTTGTGCAAACTTGCTTGGTTCGATTCCAAGGTGGCAGATTATGCTTGTAGGCCCACGGCTGGGCAACTAAATAGCGGTCCATGGGAAACGATATTTAGGAGGCGGGGTTCAAGTCCTTGGCGAGCTTATTAGGGGCGATAGTGTAAGGTTAACCAAAGTAACACGCCCGTGGGAAAGCGGGAGACGTAGGTGCAAATCCTACAAGTCCCATATTGCTCCATGAGTTCGTGTGGTAGAATAGCCGCCCGTCAAGCGGAAGGTTGTGGGTTCAACTCCCATATGGAGCGTAACAATGGAGTCTTGTTTTTGTAAAAGAAAGTAGGAAATATGAGTTGGGAAGAAGAGAATATGAGTTGGGAAGAAGAGGAAGCTAAAGAGAAATTTATGGAAGCATATGCCGCAAAACAAAAAGAACTGCAAATGGCCCATACTCACAATTGTATAGTTGATAGAGCAAATTGTGACTCTCTCCATCCGAACTATGAAAGAATTGTAAATGTCGCCCCAGCTACTATGCGAAATCAGGAGGTTAAACCGCGTGCTTATCGCAATTGGCTTTTAAATCCAAAAGTCTCTATCGGATATGTAAATGTTCACACGCTTAAGTATGAAGCGTTCAATCTCTCCCAAGTATTTGACCAGATGTGTACTAATGCCAAGCTTAATGTCGTTCACAATATAATTGAAAACTGCCTAAATGACGATGAGCGGTCGCTATTGTTTTCTGATTTGAGGAGTTCATAGTGCCAAAATGTTGTTGGGAAGAGCAAAAAGGCCGCTCGATAATTGAAATCGCCATGGATGTTAGAACTTCTATAAGTGGCGCGAGCGATTGGTACGAGGGCCTCGGTGTTGACATAAAAATACTACATAAGGCTATCGCTAATTGGGAACCTTCGTTTATCCAGTGGACCGAGCGCGTTGACAATAGCGTGCGCAATCTAATAGAGTCGGTGTTGTTAGAAATCAATAGAGACAATGGAGTTTGGCTGAGTGGAATAGATAATATGGGCATAGTGTAACAGCAGCACGGCAGCCTCCAAAACTGCTTGTCGGGGTGCAAATCCTCGTGCCCATGAGATGCGTAGTGTGCTACAGGCTACGGGAAGAACAGGGCATGCCTACATGCCTACTGTAACTTATTCTCTGGTAGCTCAATGGTAGAGTCGCTGGCTGTTAACCAGTTTGTTGGAGGTTCGAATCCTCCCTGGGGAGTTTGGAGGGAATATGATTCGTTTTAGTATTACATTGGTATTTATGCTTTCCGGATGTGCAACAACAATAAACCCACTAATGAAAGTTCATAAAGACAATGACCCCCGATTGGGTTGCAGGGAACTTGGGCACGAAATCGGTGAATGTCTAGATTAAAGTCTCTTTAGTTCAACGGTTAGAATGAGAGTTTGTTAAACTCGGGACGAAGGTTCAACTCCTTCAGGAGACGTATTATGTGGTGGAGAAAGACCTTTGGTTATCTCAGCCCTAGTGCGTTCTATCTAACGCTTCACGGGCAGTAACAAATAATTGTAAAGATTGCGAGGGCTGATGAGCGAAGAAGTTTGCGATGTCTGTATTGAAGATGACGACGTAAAGTTTTGCGAAGAGTGTGGGACGGACCTTTGTTATACTTGTAGGTCTGTTTATTGCAATGGGCATAAGTAAAATTAAATGGAGTATTACATGAAAAGAAGTAGAAGTGACACAGAGATTTATTTTTTTCTATGCGTTTTTGTAGGAGCCATTTTATTTCTCCTCGCTCAGCCCTACTTTGAAGCCCAATCCTTCAATAGACTAACGGGTGGTCACGCCACTTATTGGGATGCGCTTTGGACAGAGTTGAGAGTTGACGGGAGTTCACAAGTACTTAGAGATAAATCCGAGTAGTCCAATTGGTAGAGGCACGAAGCTCAAACCTTCGAAAGTGTGAGTTCGAATCTCATCTCGGATATAAGGAGAGAAAATGAAAAAGCGAATAGTAGTTTATCCCCGCCATTGGTGGCTCAGTTGCAATGCCTTTACTTGTTACATACAAACGAACGAAAAGAATATAGTTACCCATCTTCATGGTGGAAGCAGAAATTCAGCCTATCATCTTTATGAAAAAGAATTGGTCAAATTAAAGGGCAAACCGGCAAAGGATTTTTCCAAGTCTATACAAAAGAAGTACGGCGGCTTATATATGAGTGAGTTTAACGAAAATGGTAGGGCGTTTTAATTGAGAAAAATAACAACGAACTACTCAATCTTATTAAATGGCCATCTTAGATGGCGACGTAGCGTAGTAGAAAAGTATTATTTCCAAACTACTATTGCGAAGTCTTCCTATAAGTTTATTTGGTATCTAAACAGAAAACATAATAGAGATTTTTGGAACGATAAGCTCCCGTAGTCCAATTGGCAGAGGCAGCGGACTTAAAATCCGTATAGTGTGGGTTCAAGTCCCACCGGGAGCAGAGAGGAAAGTTGAGGTTCGAATCCTCGTAGCACTCCTAAGGATGCTAATAGTGTAACATGGCGTGCACGTCCTCGCTAGGCAACGTAGTTCAACGGTAGAGCAGAAGTCTGAAGAACTTCGAACGGTGGTTCGACTCCACTCGTTGCCAGAGTCGAAAGATAGGGTTCGAATCCCGTGAAGTATACTAGAAAATAGTGGCTTTATAGTGTAGTGGCAGCACGTCGGCGTGATTCATGCTAGCAGATATCTGTGATATTTCTTGCCCATCCTCATGGAGTTTATCTGCATGAAGATACCATCAGTGGTGGGTTTTTCGGTTGCATCGTCTAAACAGGTTAGGACATTGCTCTCTCACAGCAAAAATCCGGGTTCAAATCCCGGTGTGACCATCGCGAGATATTTAAAGTTGACATTTTAAATCTTCGCCCTATAATGTAAATATTGGAGGAAAAATGGACCCAAAAGATTTTCTACTTAAATTAGAAGAACAGTCGATACCATTTGGAGAACGCCTCGTAAACGCAGTGGGTAGTTTTTTTCATTTGTTAATTGCCGCACCTATTTGCATAGTTCTCGCGCCTATAACGTTTTTTAGAATATTGTTTACTACTAGGCGAGTTGTCCTTGTGCCAATGGATGTGAAACGTAAAAGTGTGGATGATTTGGAAGACCCGGACATGCCCGACTGGAAAAAACACCACAAGGAAATGTACGGCGAGGAAGATTAGGAAGGTAAACCCGACAAGCGCGCGGGGTTCGTCTTGAAAACGAAATGTGCCCAAGTGGCATGGGGTGCAACTCCTCTACCTTCTTTTGCTTGAGGTCGTAGAGTAGACTACTCTAGTGTGGCTCCGTGTTTTTGGTATTGTGGTGCCTGATGCGGAATAGAGTATAGGCTAAGCCACTTCTGCGATTTCACACGGGTCCTTCGTTCAACGGACAGGACTTCTGACTTCTAATCAGACAATGAAGGTTCGACTCCTTCAGGACCCATAAACTAGGAGAATAATATGGCCTTTAATAACGAACAATTTAATGAGTTGGTAAGAACCATAAAAGACCTTGTACTAGGAGTGGGTATATTTTGTGCTCGTACACATCCCATCCTTGTGGAATATCTAGACGGTCAAGATTCACCTACGGAGTCTGAATTGCCCGTCGAGCCGGTTATTGAGGAGCCTCCGGTTGTTGAGGAGCCTCCGGTTATCCCTTATATAGAGAGCACGTGGACTGGTCGTGTTGATAGTCAGTATGTGTATGTTTCTAAGGATGGCAACGATAATAATATTGGAAGCGCGACCCTTCCGATTCGGTCTATTGCAAAGGGATTAAGTTTATTGCGAAACGGCAAGCCCGACAGGCTGTTATTTAAGCGCGGTGACGTTTGGACGAACGAAGGTTTTGATAATATAGAATTGAGTGGACAAAGCGCCGCCGCACCGATGGTCTTTGGCTCCTATGGTGATGTCAACTTGCCACGGCCAAAATTTGACACTGGTAGTCGCGATGGACTAAATACCTTTCCTAAGGGCTCTCCTCCTAGAGAACCACTTAGTCTAAATTATCTCGCATTTGTAGGTTTGCACTTTTGTGCATCTGAGCGCAATCCTAGTAGTATTAATTTTACTGGTGTAGAAAGCAAACCTACTGGCTTTAGATTTCTAAGAGGTACGCAGGGTCTTACCATTGATGATTGTAAGTTTGAATATTATCATACAAACATAATTATTCAGAATTATTCTGGCGCAGGAATTAGCAACGTTTTAATTAAAAACTCATGTATACTTAATGCCTATGCATACTCTCCTGAAAGTGGACACTCACAAGGAATTTATACAGACGGTGTTGATGGGCTAACTATAGCCGACTGTATAATTGATAATAATGGACACAATGATAATGCTCCAAAGTCTGAACCCACTATTTTCAATCATAACTTATATATCCAAAAGACCTGTAAAAATGTATCAGTTTTGAGAAATATTATTACTAGGGCGTCATCTCACGGTTGCCAGATTAGGCCCGGTGGAATTGTTACTTCTAACTTCTTCTATCGCAATCCAATTAATCTACTAGTAGGATATGACGACCCTTTGATACAAGCGCACGTAGAAGATAATGTCATCGCTGAGGGAACTAATATCTCAGAAAACTTACCAAGAGTATGGGGCATTGAATTTAAGGGCCAAAATCCTCCCGGCGTCGCTATTCACAACAACATTTGTGTTAATGCACTAGACTTGAGTCCAAACTCACGGTCTATCGAGGATAAATCAAATGTGCACTATATGGGCAACATAACTTATGGATGGCCACCGAACGGTCGATTTAATAACATTAGCGCGACCTATCTCAATCCAAATGTAGACATGGGCGATGCGGGTATAACGCCAGGAGGATTTTACGCCCTAATGAGAATCCATTCTATGGATTCAAAACAATTAAGCGCTAGCGGTTTTATAACTATGTATAGGAATGCATTTACAGGCGCAGAAGCTTAGCTTCTAGCTTCATAAGCATTAAAGTGATGCACGACTCTTGTAAGGTCGGGAACACAGGGCGGTACTGTGATGGAGCTTATAGGAGGAAAAATGAAATCACAAGAATTTTGCTATTGGCTACAGGGCTATTTTGAATTAATCGAAAGTGAGCTTGATAAAGACGAACGGATGCCGGAAATATCACGTAATCAAGTTAGCTGTATTCAGAAACATTTAGCTCTCGTATTTGCACACGAAATTGACCCATCTTATGGGGACGAAGCTCATCAAGTTAAATTAAATAAAATTCATAAACCAGGTGGCCAATCGTCCGGCAAAAGTGGTGATATAACTTTTAGGTGTTAACGCCCCGTTGGTGTAGTGGCAACTCGACTGTTTCGTAATCAGTAAACGCCCGTTCGATTCGGGCATGGGGCTTA
>Ga0307377_10002972_pt1 | contig 19542 bp, 22 predicted proteins | sample TR3MG_FD_202535 | JGI IMG/M metagenome (GOLD analysis project Ga0307377, IMG submission 202535) | Soil microbial communities from Risofladan, Vaasa, Finland - TR-3 | ecosystem: Environmental > Terrestrial > Soil > Coastal area > Acid sulfate soil | place: Finland: Risofladan, Vaasa | collected... | reverse complement strand
CGCATTGGTGCCGCCTGCGAAACGGCGTAAGATAGAAGAAACCTTTAATGACAGGATGTCCGGCCTGAATGTACTTGTTAGTACATCTACTTTGGGAGCCGGTGTAAACATAGGTGTATGATGACAGAACTTGAGGCGCTTAGATTAGAGTGTCTGGAGTGCAAGAAGTGTGCAATTGGAGGCGTCAAGGTTGACGGCGAACACCTCTCCAATGTGTTCTCGAATATGAACACATCAGCACGGGTGATGGTGGTAGGTCAGAATCCCGGTCGTGACGAGGTGGAGAGGGGCGAGCCTTTCGTTGGGGCGTCCGGTCGTGCATTTGACAGAGCCGTTGAGGAGCGTCTTGGTATGTCGAGGTCGGACTTCTATATTTCCAATGTGGTTCGATGTTACACAGAGGGCAATCGTGGACCATATCAGGAGGAGATAGACGCTTGCAGGGCATTCCTGGACCGTGAGGTGGAACTGGTGAAGCCAGAAATCATCATATCGCTTGGTGCCCCCGCATTCAAACAGCTCACTGGGATGGGAGGAATCACAAAGCATCATGGGGAGTTGAGGTTCTCTCCGAGATACGGTGTGAATGTAATGCCGCTTTTCCATCCGAGTCCTCTCAATCTGAACGACCCATCAAGACGAGAAATGTTTTACGACGGTCTGGATAAACTCAAGAGGTTCTTGGATGAACGGGATAGCCCTACCGAATAATAAGAAGTCGCCATATAAGACCTGGGAGGAACGTGAAGCCGAACGGGATAGGCGTGAGAGGACTTACTTCGATGTCGAGAAGTTCATTCGCCACTTCCGAGAAGACAGGCTTATGGACCAATTCATTCTTGACGAGGGAACCTTCACGGAGATGGTCGGCAGGATGGAGGCTGACCACGGGCTGGCGAAGGAAGTGTCAGATAAGGGCATCGTCTTGCTTATGAAGGCAGACAAAGGCTTTGAGATTAACGGCGTGATAGAGATTGCACAGGTGATTGCGGAGGAGAGCGGTGGCTGATACGGTCATAGTTGTGGGCGTCAGGCGAGCCAGGGAGCGGGTACCAGCGTCTGAGTTGAGGCAGATGGTAGGTCGTGCCGGCAGACGCCATGACGGAGGTACTTCTCAGGCAATTATCCTGGTAGAGGAAGATGATGAGGAAGAAGTCCGGACAGAGATGTCCGATGACGGAAGCCTTACTGTGACCTCGATGATGGGCGATGTGGATACATTGGCATTTCATATCCTTCCCGAAGTCTGTAGTGGCACCTTCACCGAGGTGGAGCATGCCGAGAAGTGGTACTCCCGTAGCTTTTCAGCCTTCCAGAAGGGCAAACTGGACTTCGCCAAGGCATTCAAGAAGCTGGAGGAGTTTGGGTCCATAAAGTGGGATGGTGGATATGCTCCGACTGAAATGGGTAGCATAGCCTCAAGACTGTACTTTCATCCAGCCGATGTAAAAGCGTGGCATGAGAACTTTACCCAGATGTTCAGGATGGGGGTCGAGAACGACGATGTGGCCATAGCGTGGGCTTTGGGGAATGTACCTGTTACTCGATATTCAGGCGACTTTGGCAACCATTGGGGTGTCATAGATGAGTGCCGAGCGAGGATTCCCCCAGGCTTGGATGTAAACAAGGGGTGTATCCAGACGATAGTGTTGTGGTGGAACGTCCTTGGTGGACTTCCGGTGGGCAAAATGAAGAATCAGGCGCTGGCTCTCAGACTGGACTCCGGCAGGATATGTCGAGCACTTGGCGAGCTGGGTGCGAAGGTTTCCAAGTGGAATATGGGTGATTTCTTCGAGAGTTTGGAGTTCAGAGCCAAGCGTGGCATCCCGTCACACCTCGCCGGGTTATGTTTCCTGAAAGGAATTACAAAAAGTCGAGCTCTCTGGTTGTATAATAGGGGTGTTAGGGATGAGCAAGGAATCAAGGACCTTCTTGAAGAAACTGGTGACGAAATTGACGACGATTTTATGAGTGCATTGAGGGCGATAGCAAATGGGGTTTCCTGAAAGAGCCGTCGAGGCGTGTTACAAAGCGATGGAGTCTGGAACTGTTACTGGACGCCATGTCCAGGATGTGCTGAGATGCAAAGTCGTGGATGTTGCACCCTTGGCTCCCTTCTTGAGGTCAGATGACAGTATGGTAAGGACGATGGCTGCCAAGATAATCGGGGAGAAGGGTGGTCCATCCGATGCGTTGCTCGATGCGGCTCTCCACGAGGAGGAAACACAGGTTCTGGTCGAGATGCTCAAGCAGTTGGGCAAACACAGGGATGCGGTTGGTTCTTTGGCAAACCTTATCAACAGCGAGGATGTCCTGATACGGGATGTGGCGGTGGATATGTTCAGAAGGGCTGGAAAGCAGGAGTTCCTGTTCCCTATGATTTTTGACAAGGATGACAAGGTCGTAGAAAGGGTAAAACGGTATTTGAATGAGCAGGAAGGACAAAGTCGATAGGAACCCGGTTCCAGAGGAGCCACTCGAACAGTTCCTGGTGATAGGAAACATTCTCATGCGGACATATGGGTTGTCCGAGAACAAGAGAGTGACACCCTATTGGGACAATCTCCAGCAGGCAGTTGAGCGTGAGATATTTGAGATGACGCACAAGGTTCCGGTGAAGGATAAGATGGCGGCAGACCTGAAGAAGTATGTCGCCATATTCCGGCAGAGGTATCTGCAATCGACCGACTTGGAGTATGTCAGAACCTTCACTCCAATTGACGGCAAGATGGTGAAGCAGGTGAGTAAGGCTTTGGCAGATGATGGCTTCACGGTGGATGAGTATCTGAAATGGATTTTTGAGGAGTTCCTGGTCGAGAATCCGAAGTTCAACCCGCCGAACATCAAGTGGTCCTGTAGTGGGTTCGTTCTGGATAAGTTCGTCTACGAGCATCGTCATAAGATGAAGGAGAGGCGGGAGGTAGAGGCTCGCAGGAACGAAATGCTGGCTCTGGTGAACAGGGCCAGACAGCTCATGCGGGGCTTCGTGGCGGCAAATATGCCGGATGAGAAAGAAAAAGTAAAAGAACTTCTAAAAAAGCTCCGTGACGAGGGTATAATAGTAGGTGAGTTCAGGAAGTATATTGAGGCTTTCGAGGCACAACTAGGGCAAACCGGGCATACCGGGCAAATGGAGGCGTGACATGGACATAGATGCAATAACGGGCAATATCAGGCAATCGTGCGACGAACTTGGGCAGGTAGACCTCGCAGGGGTTAAGTTGGAGGAAGCCTGTCGAACACTCCTTGACGTTTCGGAACATACTTTTGACCGACACGTCGCAGTCCAACCATCAGCTATCGCCTTCTACGGCGTAATGCGTAAAGAGCTTCATCGCCGTCTTGACGCCTTCAAAAGGTCTACAGACCGGTGGGAGAAGAAGATGTACGCACAGGCGAAGGCGGCTGTCTTGTCAGGAACATCACAGACCTACAAGCCGACGGTCGCCGATGTCGAGGCTCGCTTCATTGTGGACAACGAGAAGGAAATCGAAAAGCACGAGAAGCAGTTGGAAAAGTTGCAGGATGATTGCGATACACTCGATTCTTGGTACGAGGGTTGGAGACAGAAGTCATTCACAATCCGTGAGTGGGCTGGCATCACGGAAGACGAGAGGTACAACAGCGAAAGTTCCATGACTCCCAAAACCAGCGGTGGGGGAAATGGAGAGGCGAGAGGAGGCGCCAAGGAACTGAACCAGAAGCGTATCGACAAGGTACGGCAGATGATGAGGCAGAAGAAAGCAGACAAACTGGCTGCACAGGGCTAAACCGGGCAGACAGGGCCAACTAGGGCCAACAACAAGGCAAGGAGAAGAAGCAATGACAGACATGCTAGAGAAGGTACGCAAGTTGAGGGCGTCACGACCGCAGGGTGGTGGCTCCAGAGTCCGGGGAATCTTCCACGGATGGAACGACGGGGACAACATCCTCCGTTTGGTGGGTGAGTTCCTCGAAGTCAAAACGCACTTCATCGCACCGGCTCCCAAGAGGAGTGAGCGAGGGTTGTGCATTCCCACAGCATTCCAGGGAGACGGCAAACTCCCGCAGGTAATCAACTGCCTGGATTGGGATGTGCAGGCAGAGGAAGATACGGCTGAAAAGACGTGTCCTTTCTGCAAACTGCACGCCATCGCAGTTGCGTTCCTGAGGGCGAAAGAGGGCGACGAAGACGAGCAGAAGTTCTTCGACAAACTCCGTCAGGAGACCAGCGCAAGGTCCAACCTCAAGTGGAACATCATCGACCGTGACGACCCGTTTGTCACGCAGATGGATGGTGACAAAGAGGTCAAGGTGGCGGGTCTGAAAATCGCTACCGTCGGAATGGAAGCGTGGGGCGACATCGAGGGCATCTTCGAGCAGTGTGGGTTCGACATCACAGACCCCAAGACTGGCATCGACATTGTCGTGAAGCGTGGCCACAATGGGACGAGGGTTTGCTACTCGGCTCAGGCGGTCATCAAGGGTACACAGCTTCATGTGACCCCGCTAACCGACGAGGAAAAGGCACTCAAACAGCATGACCTGAAGGTCATCTGTGGCAAGAAGGTTGAGTCTCAGAGGCTTGTGGATGCACTCCACGACGACCTTCGTCAGATATATGAGTGCAATGTCGAGGCAGAGGCAGAAACGAAGGGCGACGAGCCTGCCGCAGAAGCCAAGCCAGCAGCCAAGCCAGCAGCCAAGCCAGCAGCCAAGCCTGCCCAAGCGGCAAGCAAGCCTGCCCCTGGTACGAAGGTAGCGACCAAAGCTCCCAAGGCAGCTCCAGTTGTCGATGACGACGATGTGGAAGCCGCTGCGGCTGACGCCATCGAGGAAGACGGCGACGGTCTCATGGACGGAGGGTCTGAGGGAAACGCATAAGGGCGGACGCTGAGGAATCGGATGAGCCACCCGCTTCGGCGGGTGGTCTCTCCGAGACCACTGTGGCTGAGCCGCCCCAAGCGAAGGCAAGTTCTGATTTCGACTTCTCCAAGGTAGACTTTGAGAAGGAATGGGAGTGCTTTGGAACGATAGAGCCCGACCATCCCGAATGCAAAGGATGCCCTGCAAAAGAGAAGTGTGCAGAAAAGGCTGGCGTAAGTTTGAAGTGAACCCAAGGGGTAGCCTGTAGAGGCGCCCCTTTCTTTTTGAAGGGATTTTGATATGGCAAAGGCAAAGACGAAGAATGAAAGAAACGACCGGATAAGTCGGATATGTGCCGCCATCAATGGAAGCACATTCGGCGGGGAGAACAAAGACGCAGTAACCTATATGGGTTCTCGTGACATTATCCCTGTCCGTCGTTTCCCGTCGGGCTGTCCTGACCTGGACGACGCTCTGGGCGGTGGATGGCCGAAGGGTCGAATGATTGAGATATATGGACCCGAATCGGGAGGCAAGACAACGCTGGTGTGTCATGCGATTGCGGAACACCAGAAGATGTTCCCCGACGAGGATTGCGGTCTGATTGACGCAGAGTATGCGTTCGATGAGGAGTATGCGACTGCTCTCGGTGTGGATATGAAATACGTCATTGTCCATCAACCGGACTCAGGAGAACAGGCTCTGAATGTCATGGAGTTGATGCTGAAGCAAGGCGTGTCGTGTATCGCACTTGACTCTGTTGCGGCGTTGACCACACGGGCTGAACTGGAGGGTGATATTGGGGATACTCATGTAGCCCAACAGGCACGCTTGATGTCGCAGGCCTTACGCAAGCTGACCGTAGAGGCTGGCAGGCGTGGAGCGACGGTTTTCTGGACGAACCAGCTTCGAGAGAAAATCGGGGTGACATACGGTGACCATACAACGACTCCAGCAGGTCGTGCCCTGAAGCATTATGCGTCGATTCGTGTGTCTATCGTTCGTACCGGAACGGTTACGGAAGGCTCGGAAGCCAACAAGGTCGCTGTGTCGAACAAGACGAAGGCTGATGTGAAGAAGAACAAGACGGCACCTCCGTTCAGGCGTGCTGAGTTCTGCATCACCTACGGAATCGGCATTGACCGGGTCGGGTCTATCCTTGACGGGGCTATCGCCCGGAAGGTTATTGATAAGCGTGGCTCGTGGCTCGCCTTTGAAGGACAACAGCTCGGTCAAGGCAAGGCGCTCGTTCTCGATATGATGAGGAAGGACGAGGAGTTGCTCAAGAAGGTATCAGACGCACTTGCTACGGCGAAGAACGCAGGAGTCAAAGCAGAGCCTGAGCCGTCGGCATTCAAGAAGCCCAAGTCGGCTGGAGGGAAAGCAGTCGAAGTCGAAGTCGAAGCCGACTCGGATGCCTTGGATGGTGCTCCTGAAGAAGTTGCGGTGCCGACAGCGGCCGTAGAGGTGAAAGATGCCTGATGGTCCCAAACTCCTGCTCATAGACGGCAACAATATGGCGCATCGTGTCTATTGGGCGAACAAGGACTTGTCGTACAAAGGACGCCACACCGGCGTCCTGTACGGCTTCTTCAGGCAACTCATCAGCTTGCATAAGGCGTACCCTAACCATTTCCGGGTCATAGTCTGGGATGGTGGGTACGCCCGAAGGCTGGCTGAGTCGAAAAGAGCTGTTGAGGCAGGGTTGATACCATCCGCTTACAAGGCAACCAGAGCCATCGACGACGACGATGTGGAGGCTTTGGCTCAGAGGGAAATGATACACGAGCAGATGGAACAGTTGAGGAGCGAGGCTCTCAACCTGACGAGGTGCCTTCAGGTACGAGTGAGCGGTGTCGAGGCTGATGACCTTATCAACACATACGCCGTGAACAACCGACGGTTCGACGGGGAATCGGTCATCATCTCCAGTGACCAGGACTTCTATCAAGTCCTCGGAACAGGTACGACCATCTTCGATGCTATGAAGAAGGAAACCTGGACAGAGGAGCGTTTCGTTCTGGAGTTCGGTTTCAAGCCGCCGCTGTGGGTGGATGTAGGAGCGATAGCCGGGGAAGTGGGTCCGTCAAAGGACAACATTCATGGTGTCGAGGGATGGGGTCCGAAGACGGCGTGCAAGTATGTTCAGGAATACGGTGACATCGACGCTGTCACAAATGCCATTAAGGCCAAGCCGAAACGAGGCAAGAAGGAACAGAAGTTTCTGGAGAGCGGTGAGGTTCTGATGCTGGCAAAGTCGCTCAAGAGAATGGACTATGTGGCTGGTCTTCCGAAGCCCAGAGTGTGCCGGAGCATCACCGAGGAAGCCTTGAAGGAGTACTTCCTGAGTTTCGGGTTCGCCAGCTTGCTCAAGGAAATCTGGAGGCTTGTGTGACGATTCATGGGGAATACTACAAGCTGAGGCATAAGGCAATGGTCCTCAAGGACGATGGCGATTATGACCTCGGCTCCGGGGAGATGAACCCAGCCATTTTCGAGGAGTTCATAGGTCTTCTGTTCGATAGTGACCTGCTTCCGGTGGTCTGGGAACCCTTTGCCGCCAACCCTCGGACGCTCGAAATAGCCGATGAGTCGGAAATAGAGCTTCTGGCCCAGTCACTTGAGCCGAAGCATCCTCGTATCCTTCAGGCAGACTCCACCAAGCAGGGACCTGGCAAGAAGATAGGCGGCGTGTTGTTCCATCCACCGTACCTTGGAACGGCTCCATTGTCGAGCCACAAGGACGATATGTCACTCCTGGTCACCCTGAATAGGTACACAAACGCCTTGCAAAAAGTCGTGAGTTTTGTCAATATGCGCCTTGTTTCAGGAGGATTGGTGTGCGCCGTCGGGCGTGACTATCGGTATCAAGGTATCAGCATCAGTATTCCAGGCGTGTATTTGGATTTGTTCTGTGAGAGAGGATACTCGCTGGAGGCTGTTTGGTCCTCTGAACCAGATGTCATAACCATTTTCAGGAGAATATGATGTTCAGGATAGGCATAGCTGGATGTGCCGGCACAGGAAAATCATCGCTGGCAAAGGGATTGTCAACCAAGTTGGGGATACCATTCCTGGAAGCCAAGGCGATAACCGGTGACATTCTGGAGCGTGACGGCTATGACTACTCGTCCGGGGTGCAGATTGAGCGGTTCCTTGCGAACACAGGGCGCCAGAACGAGATTCTGAGACGCACGGTGGAACAGCAGTCGGTTGAGACATTCGTCACGGACAGAACCGTGATAGACCTGGCAGCCTATGTTGCGTGTGAGATGCACGACACCGAACCGAAAGCCGTGAAGGACATCCTGACAGCTTGCAAGAAGCACGTCACGGCTTATACCCACATTCTTCTATGTCCGTGGCAGGATAGACCCGTATCCGAGAACAAACGCAGAACCCTCAATCCCTGGTACCAGTTCGTGATTCACACAATGGAGCGTGGGATTATGGACGAGTGGGGATGCAAGTATCATATGGTGGAAGGCGAAGGTGACTCCCGTCTGGATGGAGTCCTTGCCGTTCTTGAGGTCCAATAATTATTTGATATTTTCGCCAAGGGTGTATGACTGAGTTCGGGCATATGTCCGGAAATATGAGGTAAAAATGAACGATTTCAAGCGGGTTGGTTATGACCACGGGCATGAGAAGGCCGTCCACACGACGGTAATAGTGAAGGAATCAGAGAAAGGACGTGATAATATGAGCGAAGAACAAGTTCCAGTACAGCCGACAGATACACCAGAGGCTCCCGTAGAGGCTCCGGTAAACGACTTTTTGGTGGATATTCCTGACATTCCGATGCCGGACGAGCAGTCCCAGGTGTCTGAGGTGGTCGAGGATGAGTGCAAAGGAGCCTTCAAGCTGGCCTTTATCGGAAGTGGTCAGGGCGGGTCCCGCATTGCGGAGGCATTCTGGAAGCTGGGCTACCGCAGGGTGTGCTGCGTCAATACAACCGGACAAGACCTCGTGGGCATCAACATTCCCGAATCCAACAAGCTCATTATGGACATCGGTTCAGGTGGGGCAGGTAAGGACCCGGCAAAGGGCGAACAGGCTGCCAAGACCCATTACGAGGATGTGTACGACCTCATGCGCCGGAGCTTCGGCAAGGAGATTGACCGCATCATCGTGTGTATCGGTGCAGGTGGTGGTACCGGAAGTGGTTCGGCAGAAACCCTCATCAGCATCGCTCACGACATGGCTCAATCGCTCAAGGTCGAAGATGCCACTGGTATTCCCAGAGTCGGAGCCATTGTTGCTCTCCCGAAGGTGGCAGAGGGCGCCAAGGTCAATGCCAATGCCTACGGGTTGCTTCAGTCGCTGTTCGCAATGGTCGGAACAGGCAAGGGCAAGATTGACGGCAGGAGTCTGACTCCGCTTATCGTTGTGGATAACGACCGCATCGACAAGATTTACCCGAACCTCCCCGTGACGAAGTTCTGGGATGTGGCAAACCGGTCCATCAGTTCGCTGTTGCACCTGTTCAACTCCATCGCTATCCAGGACTCGGACTTCACGACCTTCGACAGGGCTGACCTGACGGATGTGCTGGATTCGGGGATGGTGAGCTTTGGAGCGTGTCCGATTCGGAAATGGGACACCTCGACGGACATCAGCTTCGCCATCAGGGACAACTTGAAGAACAACGTCCTTGTGGGCGGCTTTGACATCGCCCAGGCTCGGACAGCCGCCTGTATCTTCATTGGACACTCAGATGTGCTGTCAAGCATCCCGCAAGGGCATCTTGAGCACGGATTTGAGATGCTGTGCCGTATCATGAGACAGGGTGGAGCGGTTCACCGAGGCATCTACAAGGGCTCGAAGCCTGGTCTCGTGGTCTATTCCATCCTTGGGGAGCTTTCGCCTCCGAAGGACCGGATGGACGAGATTGCCAGAGTTGGAAGAACAAAGCCAAAGGGGGGTTGATATGCCCACTTACAGACCAAATGTGACCGACAAACAGCAGGCTGACATCGAAGCTGCGGAGAATGACTCAGCCATCCGGGTTCAGGCATTCGATGCCGATAGCGAACCGCAAACGAAGATGGTCAAGGCGTATGACGGAGCCGCTCAGGCACCGAATGCGACCGGAGCCACAAGCGTCGTTCGGCAGTTCGGAGCTACTCTCGGAATGGGGCAGGGGAACATCATTGGACAACACAATGACAAGCCCTCCCAGTTCGAGACTCCCGGAAAAGTCTGATTATTTTCAAAGATTTCCTCTCCGCTGTGTATAATGGTGGTGGGAGAGGGTATTATGATATGAGATTCTTGTTTTTCACAGATATGCACTTGACTGGCAAGACGCCTCGTCACAGGGTTGATGATTACCCACAGGCTATCCTGACGAAGCTCCGAGAGGTCTATTCTCTAGCCAAACAGCTCGGATGCCAGTTTGTAGCCTTTGGCGGGGACTTCTGCAAGACCCACCGCATATTCAGCTACAACATCATGGGTGACGCAATGGATGTCATCTGTGACTCAGACCTTGTAACCTACGCCTGCGTCGGCGAGCACGACTTGTACGGACACAGCCCGAATACCTACCCGTCTTCCACCCTTGCCTTTATCGAGCGAAGGTGTTCCAACCTGAAGATTCTCCACGACCCCTTAGAGGTCAATGGTGCCGTTCTCCACGCCAAGCACGAGTGGGAGAATATGACCGAGGCAATCGCAAGACCCGTCGATAAAGCCAAACTGAACATCCTTTTGTGCCACGAGCTGATAACCAACGAATACGCACCTTTCGATGTCATTGATACGAAGACCCTTACGCCGTGTTCGTTCGACTTGGTGTGTTCTGGGGACCTGCATACCGGATACCAGCCTCACGAGGTCGATGGAACATGGTTCTGCAATCCGGGAGCATTGTGTCGGGAGAACATTGGCAGGGACTTGGACAGGACACCGCAGGTAGCCATAATCGACATCAATAAGGGTGAGGTTCCGGTGATACAGTACAGGCGTCTGGAGTGTGCTAAGCCTGGGAACGATGTGTTCGGGGAAAGCATAGCGGAGGTGGTTAGGGCGATGGATGATTTTGACGGCGATGCCTTCACCGAGGAGATGCTGGACTTGGAGGCAGAGTCAGTCGATGTGCATGAGCTTATTCAGAAGGCTGGCAAGGCAAAAGGGCTGAAGCCTGAAGTTCTGGATTACCTTGCATCGAAAAGAGGCATGACGAAGAAGGAGGATGAGTAAAATGAGTAAGGATGATGATGACATTTTCGCCTCGGACGACGAAAGTGGGGATGAGTTCGGCGGTTTTGACGCCGACATCGAACCGGATGACGAAGAAAGCGGTCCAGAAGTGACTCAGGATGACTCAGGAGCGGCTCCAGCGACTCAGGAGGCACCAACACCCGCTTCGCCTGCAAAGCCCGTACAGGGCAAACCAGGCACCATCAAGAAGCCTTCCAAGAAGCGTACAAGGAAGCCCTTGTCGATGATGGAGAAGGTTATGAGGGTGATGCTTCGCAGAGCTGGTCTGAACGAGCTTCCTCCGGTGACTGACATCGTGAGAAGCAAGGTCGGGATGAGGGTCCCGATAAAGGACATTGCCCTGTTCACAGGTGAGCCCAAGGATGAGCTTCTGGCAGAGCTGGCGGCCAACTTCCCGGTGAGGAACATCGTGAACCTGAGTGCCGAGGTCCAGAAGACCCGTGTTATGACCATTGGGTCGCAGATTCTGGCGGCTGGGCGTATGTATCAGCCGATACAGGTAGCCCGTGTGGAGGGTAACCTTCAATGCACGAGCGGTCGTCACCGGCTGGCTTTCTTGGCAATCGCCTATGGTCCGACAGCCAAGATTCCCGTCTATATCGAGGAGATGACTCTCTGCGAGGCGAGGGATGCCGTGGTTGTCGCAAACCAGGCGAGGCCGACGAAGGCTCTGGAGAGGGCGGAACACGCTATCTTGCAGGCTGTGGGCGGCGACGCTGACGCTGAGCAGGACGATATGTACGGCAAGACCGTCGTGACCAAGGCAAAGGCACGGAAGTATTGCGTGTACAGCGTTCTGGAGCGTGGACATCCGGTGAGGCTGGCATTCCCGGTATCGCTTACATCGTCGAGGAAGGATGGTGGTTTGACGACCATCACCAACGTCGAGAACTACTGGGGCAATGCAATCGAGTGGAGCAAGGACACCACACGTAAGGACTTCGACGAGGCGTTGAAGAATGCAACGGCGTTCTTGAATACCTTGGCGAAGCACCTACAGATGTTGCCAGGATTCGATGCGAAGGACCATATGGCTTCCATGACCTTGTCGGCCATCGGGAAGTACTACCGGGCTTACCTCGAAATAACCGGAAACGACCCGTCTGGGAAAGTTGCGGATATAGCCGCTGCCATCGTGGCTCTCGGAGAGATAGGACGACAGAAGTCCGAGAAGACTTACGAGGCCATCACTACGGCTATGCGAGGCAAGTAACCCAGGAGAGAGTGTGTCGAAAGGCGGCGCCGTAACTCCGGTTGCCGCCTTTCTTTTTTGGAGACTAGATGTGATTATCATTTGCGGAGAGAAGGCTCTGGACCCTGTCGATGTATCCAGGGTTTGCAACGAGAACCCGCATAATGAGGTCTATTGTCTGCCGTGGGTGACCACAGGAGAGACTTTCGAGGCTAACCTTCGGTCGAATGGCGGTCGTCCTAACCGATTCTTCCCGTGTCAGGAGAACCGAGAAGAACTCAATGCCCCGTTCATAGAGCTTGCTGGCGAACTGCCCGGTGACCCGTTCGGTCGGATGGCAGACATCCTGTCTGACGGCATGCCTGTTGTCAACCAGGTGATGAGCTGCCCGTGTCTGTCTGGGTTCTACGGGAATGTGCTGGTCCCGAAGGCAGGGGCTTCGTGGTACATCGTGGCTCTTGATGATGTGCAGAGATACTTCCCGTTCGTTCCCCTGTCATCCAAGATATACGCCGCTACGACGGTGCCGGTACAGATGGAGGGTACGGACGAGTTTGCTGAGATAGCAGGTAGGAAATCAGCCCCGGTTCTGGTCGCAACTGACTTTATTCCAGGCATTATTCCGTTCATGGGATTCCTGAAAGTTATGACAGGCAGAGGGGTCATAGGAGTTTTTCGTCCAAAAGAGACAATACCTCAAAAAAGTATTCCTCTGCTACGATATAATAGAGGGTACAGACTTGGCGCCAAAGATTATGAGAGGATGTTCCTGTGAACGAGTTTTATGATGTCAACAAGGTTCCTGATGGTGACCGACTACCACTCGAAAAGAATGTGTTGATTACCATACCGGACAAGGACTTCGACCTTGAGCCTGCTCTGCAATGGCTTGGGCTGACGAAGTGGGAAGTTGCCGTGACTTGGCCGAAGGATTCGGTGGATATGCTGGCAGAGATTTGTGCTGCCAAACCGAAACTCGTCATACAGGCTGGGAAGCGGTTCTTTCGCAAGTTCCCCGTGCTGGCAAGTTCTATTCGTGAGAAGGCATTGGATGCGACCGCCGACAAGTTCGTGTGTCTACACCACCATGACGAGTACAGCCTCAGGGATGGCTTGGGAACTGTCGAGCAGCTCATCAAGGTCCTGAAGGCACGGAGACAGTCGTATTGCTCCGTGACAAACCACGGGAGTGTGGGTGGCTGGATTCGACAATACAACGCCTGCAAGAAGGCAGGCGTGAAGGCAATCTTCGGGTTCGAGGCGTATGTCTCCAACTACCGAGGGGATGACCCTGAGCTGAAGAAGGCTCATCGGTCGGCTAACCACCTCGTCCTTCTAGCTGCCACAGAGGAAGGATTCTACAACATTATCCAGATACACAATGATGGTCAGCTCAACGGCTTCTACTACACGCCGAGGATTGAGCATAACACCGTCAGGAAGTGGGGAAAGGGAGTCATTGGCTCGTCTTCCTGTATGGCTGGGGAGATTCCCAGGCTTCTGGTGGAAGGTAAACGGGATGAAGCTGAAGCCGTCTACCGACTGTACGCCGAGGCTCTGGACGAGTTCTATATCGAGATTCAGATAATCGAGCATGAGGACCAGCGAAAGGCGAACAGGCTCCTTGTCGAGTTCGCCAAAGAGGTCGGGGCTCCATTGCTTATCACTTGTGACTCCCACTACCTCGAACCGGAGCATTCCGAAACCCATGACCTGCTGATGTGCATGAGGCAGGGCAAGACCATCTTCGACAGGGACAACGAGGACAAGGATGTATGGAACTTCGATGTCAAGAACCTGTACTACCGGGATGCCGAGGCAATGAGGAGTATGTTCGTGAACGGCTACACGGACGCCAATGGAGACCATCCGCCATTCCGAGATGATGTGTTTACCGACGAGGTGTTCGAGGAAGCCCTGGCGAATACCGTGAAGGTAGCCAGGACAGCACAGAACATCAAACTGGACTCGTCCATCAAACTACCGAAGCTGTATGACGACGCCAAGGGTACCCTTCGTGCCAAGGTAAATGAAGGCTTTCGACGCAGGGGACTGTTCAAGCATCCGAAGAAGAACGAGTACCTCGCACGGGTGAAGTTCGAGTTTGGGGTCATCGTGAAGCTGGGCTGGCCCGATTATTTCTTAGTCATGGACTGGATAATCGAGGAAGCAAAGATTGCAGCGAATGATTTGGGCATCAACCCGGAATGGGCGGTTGGGTATGGTCGAGGGAGTGCTGCTGGCTCTCTGGTTTCATACTGCCTTGGATTGACTGACATTGACCCCATTGAATACGGCTTGCTGTTCGAGCGTTTCCTGGATGAGGGCAGACCAGACCCGCCAGACATCGACACTGACTTCGACCCTCGTGTCCGTGACCGGGTGAAGCAGAGGATTGTCGAGATGTTCGGAGAGGACAAGGTTTGTTCCATCGGGACCTATTCCAGCTACAAGACGAGTTCTGTCATCCTCGATGTTGCCAGAGTGCTTGGCGAGAGCGTTCCAGAGGCAAATGTCGTTACGAAGAAGCTCGACCCACTCCGTGAGTTCGAGGATGACGAGGGAACATCCCATAAGGTGGACATGATGGGCTTCGATGAGCTTTGCGAGCATTACCCTGAGCTGAAGAAGTACCTCGCAGAGCACGAGGATGTGAGACACCATTCCGAGATACTTCGGAATCAGGTCAAGAATATGGGCAAGCACGCTGGCGGTGTCATCATTTCTGATATACCCCTGAATGGTCGTATCCCCGTGTTGTGGAATAAGCCGAGTGATGACGACAGACAGGTCATTTCAGCCTGGGCAGAGGGTACGACAAAGTCTGAGCTGAGTTCCGTGGGGCTCGTGAAGTTCGACCTTCTTGGTCTGAAAAATCTTCCGATTATATCCGACTGCATCGCTCTCGTTAAGGAGACTCGTGGCATTGACTTGCCGAGAGCTGAGGTTCCGATAAATGACAAGGAGTCTATCAAGTTCGGCTCCAAGGACGACCTCGTGGGTATATTCCAGCTTGAGAACCCGGCGACCAGACCCGTCGTGAACGCTGTGGTAATGGAATCTCTGGACGATGTGTCTGCGGTTACATCCCTTATTCGTCCGGGTCCAAGGGACAACGAGATGGATATGATTTATGCCCGTCGGAAGCACGGCGAGCCATACGATATGCCCAAGTTCATGAAGGATGCTTTGGCTGAAACCTATGGAGTAATGACATATCAGGAGCAGTGTATGCGTATGTCACAGGTACTCGCCGGCTTCACGGGACCTGAATCAAACAAGCTGAGGAAGGCCATTGGAAAGAAGATAGATGTTCTTATGGCTGAGATGAAGGTCAAGTTCATCAAGGGCGCCCAGAAGCGTGTTGACGCCGGGGACATAACGGCCGAGGAGGTCGTGAAGGTCTGGGAGTTGATGGAAACATTTGCCGGATACGGCTTCAACAAATCCCACGCTGTCGCATACAGCGCCATTTCCACGGTCGAGTTGTGGCTCAAGTACCACTATCTCCCGGAGTACCTGACGGCACTCATCAACAACACCAAGCTGGGGCAGAAGAAGTATGGGTACGATGCGTTTGGCCACTACATCAATTACGCCAGAAAGAAGGGCATAGATGTTCTGGGACCAGATGTGAGCGAGAGTAAGAATAAGTTTACCATCAATGGTGACAAGATACGGTTCTCTCTGTCTCATATCAAGAATGTAGCCAGTCAGGCACCTGTCATTGAGTCATTTCAGCCAATAATAAGCATCGAGGATTTCCACGAGCGAGTGAAGGTGGAGTCTGTCGGCAAAACCGGCAAGACGACAGCCAAGCGTCCGAATAAGAAGGTTGTTGAGAGTCTGGTTGCGGCTGGGGCATTTGACCAGTTCGGAACCCGTAACGAGGTAATGACTGAGTACTATCGGTGTCGCAAAGGCAAGAAAGAGGAGCCACCGCAGCATACAGATGACGAGTGGGTTGAGCTTGAAAAGGAGGTACTTGGACTGTGCCTGTCCAAGCCGCCGCTCTACAAGGATTACGAGGACCTGATACGGAAGTCCAAGTGGAAACTCGTATCCGAGGCAGACGAAAAGAAGAAAGTCAAGGTGTTCGGGATGATAGAGAGTATCAAGCCGCATACATCGAAGAAGGGAAGCTCGATGTATATGGTTCATATGACCGACGGATTGGATGTCCTGAACTTCTGGGTGTTCCATGGGGCTCAGCAGTTCTTCAGGGACCATTTCAAGGTCGGAACGATAGCGGCGGTGCCTCTCGACAAGTTCGACGATGGAGGGATGAGGTTCTTTGACGACAGAGCTGAAGCGGAAATAGTAAAAGACTAGGAGGGTAAAATGATAGAGAAGGGTAGCGTACTGAAGACGAAGACGACCACAAAGGACGATGTGTTTGGGGAGTGCATCTGGCGCATCGAGGGTACCGGACTTCCGGCACCAGAGGCGCACCGAAAGGGCAAGATGGATGGTGTGAAGTGCATCTTGCTCGGAGGCTCAGGTCCTGCGGCAAAAGGCAGGAACGGTTTCACGGTAATCGACTCCGTGGAACACATCGAGGCTGACATCGCCAAGGGCGTCACTGTGGTCATCGACGCAGCGGCGGCGAAGGAAATCGTGGCTCGCTATGAGGGTAAAACCAAGGATGGCAAGCCCAACATCAACACCAGGCACGGCGGTACTGGAGTGGTGGAGGTATAATGAGGACAGAAGCTGTTGAGGTAAAGGAGCCGATTTGCGAGTCGGACGTGGAGAAGACATTCGACATTCCGTACTCCGGGCTGTATCGGGTCGAGGCGAAATGCCCTGATGGAACCACGAAGGTCTTTATGGGCGTAAGAGCGTTCACGGAGTCCGTTATGGTGGATGGTCGTGGTTACGTGACGGTAAAGATTGGCTCGAAGTCGCCTGGGATATGGAACGGGAACATCCCGTATCCGTATCACTACCTGCACCGGGATACCGTTCTGTGTGCTTTGAAGATTCACAACATGGAAACTATGTCTGGTAACGGCGTGGACACGTTCGCTCTGAACTATAACCTGTTCTGTCTACCGTGGAAGCTGTGCATTCTTATGCACGAAACGCTTGACGGTCCGATGGCGTTTATGACGAGCAGGGCAGAGTGGGACGCTGGCGAAGTGGATGTGAAGAATCGGGAAGCCCAGATGTTCATCGGTGTTCCTCAGGAGCGTCATGTTCCTGCTGACCTGATGAAGCTCGTGGTGCAGCCTGAGATAAGCCAATGGATTGACCTGGCTCGTGCGGAGATTACCAGGAAGCGCAAGCGGAAAGAGTAGGTCCGCATGGCGAGGTTCAGGGCAAAGGTCGCCGATGCTGTTCTGAAATGGATGTCAAGGCATCCTCGACTCCTGAAGGCTTCCGATAGATGGAGGGCTTGGCTGGAAGACCACGGAGTTCTGAGTCCGTACCTGAGGCTCATTGTAGTCTGTGGTATGGCCAGAACTGGAACATCGGCTTTAGCGGCGTACATTGGAAGTCATCCGAGGGTGAATCTCGTTGTTCACGGGAGGAACTGGTTTCGGGCAGAGGTTGACTTTCTGTTGGGTAAGACGGATTGGAATACGATAGACCGGCTTCTTCGGGAGAACAGACCAAACTGCATCCTGTTAAAGCGTCCGTGGCTACAAAGACAACTTGAGTTTTTCGAGAAAGCCTCGGATGCCAAGGTGATTGTTTGCTATCGGCATCCGGATACGCTGTTTATGAGCTGGTTTCACAGCAGGACGGCTGGCAAGGATGGCAGGAAGAATCAGCAGAAGGTCTACGATAACGATTTGCCCTACTGCGACGCTCTGGTGAACGCAGGTGCCCTTAGAGTAGACCGGGAAGAACTGGGAACCAACCAGGCTGAGAGGCTCGGTGAGTTCCTGAATATGGACCCCGAAGGCTTCGTGCCGTGGCGAATAAAGCGACGCTGGCTGGCTCTTGAGGAGAAGCGATGGTTGAGGGAAAACACAATATGGCTGGGAACGGGAAAAGGGTAACAGTTATCATTTGTCATCAGGCTGGAACAGCTCCGATGACAGAGGTATGCCTGGAAGCTCTAGCGAGGCATACAAATGATTACCAGCCAATAGTCCTTATGAGGGCAGGAACGATTGATATTGAGGCTGTGAGCGTGGTTGAGGGCAATGGAGCGTTACTCGTCGAGGTGGACGTGGACATCCCGACTGAAGTGTCCAGCCGTATCCACGGGGCACTCCTGGACGCCTACATCCCATCGAATATCAATACCGAGATGGTGATGACCCTTGATTCGGACTGCTTCCCGGTCGCTGACGGCTGGATGGATGACTTGCTTGGAATGTTGGACTCCGGGGCGAGAGTGGCGGGGATACTTCACCCCTGGGAGCCTCCACCTGAGTCCATGGACCATCACAAGCTGGAATGGAGAGTTCGTTCTCAGCATTGCTGGGAAACAACCCATGTCGCCTGCCAGATGCTCAGGACGGATGACCTGCGAGAGCTTGGGGTCAAGTACAATGTCGGCGATGACACGGGATTGCTTATCCCGCTGGAAGCCAAGAAGCGAGGATGGAGAGTTGACGGCTTCAGAGTAACCAGGTGTCCGATGCCGGCAAAGGGCGCTGTCGAGGACCCGGAGTTCAATCGGTATGTCTGCCTGGTGTTCGGCGACAAGATGTACCACCACGGCGGCTACAGCCGGACGACAACACTCGGAGACAACCCGGTGATGGCAGGCAGTTTTGGGCAGGTTGCGGAGAAGGTGATATTTGAGAGAGGCGCCGAGTGGTTGCTGAACGACGCCGAGTCGTACAAGTTCAAGTTTGACCGGGAACAACAGGTTGCAGATGAGAAGATGAGCAGGCTTTTTGGATTGGGGGCAAGATGATAACGATTCTGATAGCACACGTACAGGGAATGTCTGAGGTTTTGAGGGTATGTCTTGCGAGCCTCGCTCGACACGATGCTGGTTGTCCGTTTAAGGCACTTGTCCTGACCGACGGCGTCGAGGGCGGGAGTGCGTCAGAGGAGGCATATCACGCAGTTCACGACATCGAATGGGCAGATTGGGCGGCTCTGGACCTTGGAACCTTCAGGTCGGGTAGCGATATGCACGGCAAGCTCCTGGACGCAGCCATTCCACTCGTCAAGACGGACTTCATCCTGACGCTGGATTCCGACTGTTTCCCCGTGGCTGATGGCTGGCTTGCAGACCTGATGAACGAATACTCGAATGACAGCGTATTGCCAGGGATAAAGTGGCCGTGGATTCCGATGGCTGAGGACGAGGA
>Ga0307377_10002971_pt1 | contig 19548 bp, 20 predicted proteins | sample TR3MG_FD_202535 | JGI IMG/M metagenome (GOLD analysis project Ga0307377, IMG submission 202535) | Soil microbial communities from Risofladan, Vaasa, Finland - TR-3 | ecosystem: Environmental > Terrestrial > Soil > Coastal area > Acid sulfate soil | place: Finland: Risofladan, Vaasa | collected... | reverse complement strand
CCCGGTGCGCAAGTAAGGGCAAAAGTTGCGAATAGAATACCGTTCAAATATGTTGAGGCTATGGTGAGGGTGGAGGAGCGCCGGGGCAATACTTTAAGCGATGATGACGAAGAGTATTGGCACGATATAGCTTTAGAAAGTTTAAAATCACGACTGAGACAGGTAAGGCGGCTAAAATCGTCTGACGTAGTTGAACAAAACTCTGCTGCACGAAACATGAATTTAGAAGATCTAGAGGCTAATTTTGACTCGATAATGCAGATGAGTGCCCAGAACAAAATCAGCGCAATGAGGAGGTTAAAACCCCTCATGGCTCTGTATTTTTTGAGAAACAAGGATGGTGAGGTTAGAGCAGCTGCCGTTAGAACAGGATTTAGCGATAAACACATCGCTAAAAAATATTATAAGGTTATTAAAGAACTAGTCCAAAATGATCCTGAAGCATTAGTAAAGTTGGCGTTTATTGATCATGCAAAAGCAGAAGATATTTATCAGTTCGTAAATGATCCAGATAAAAATGTAGCAAATAAAACAATACTTAAACTAGTATCCAGTCCGATGGTTGAAGGTCCAGAAGGTGATCGAAATAAACAGTTTAGAGAAAAACTTCTGGACCGAGATGATCTTCCGCAAGGTGTTAGGACTATTTTATACCAAAACAGCTCCCAAGCTTTCCTCGATGATAATATAAAGAAAATTATATCAAAAGACGATACTAAAGCAACTACCATTGTAGCACAAAAAGTATCTCCCCAGATGCTTCCAATGTTTATTAATAGTGCTGGCTGGAAAAATGATAATTTGAGGGAATTTGTATCGCGCAAAATAGAGCCTAAATATCTTCCATTAATGATAAACGATAAACACTATGAAGTGCGTGAAATTGCGGCAGATCGAATTCCCCTCGATTATCTGCCCAAAATGTTAGGCAATGAGATTTTGATGTTCAATCAAGATTATGACGTACTCGGGTCAATACGTTCCCGTATGAACGATGTAGAGTATGATAAGTTATATAACAGGTATCAAACCATAAAGAGCCGTGTCGAAAAGGGCAAAGGTAAAATTCAAAAAAGCAAGACACTCCAAAATACCGATGACGAATGTGAAGACTGCGGGTGTGAATGTCCTTTCTGTCCGTGTGAGAAAAAAGAGTGCGGAAATTGCAACTGCGGCTTTAACAATTGCGCACGATGTGACTGTCACTGCGAAGATTGCCCGTGCGACGAGAGAGAATGTCCAGAATGCAATTGTGGTGAAGATCCGTGTCCAGAATGTGAATGTCCGTGCGCAGATTGTCCCTGTGAGACGGAAAAGTGCCCTGAATGTAAATGCGGTTATGACGACTGTTCAACATGTGATTGCCATTGCGAAGATTGTCCCTGTGATGAAGAGCAGTGTCCTAACTGTGAATGCGGTTATGACGACTGTTCAACATGTGACTGTCACTGCGAAGATTGCCCCTGTGAGACGGAAAAGTGCCCTAATTGTGAATGTGGTTACGATGATTGTGACGAATGCAGCTGCCATTGCGAAGATTGCCCTTGCGAATCTAAAAAGTGTACCGAATGTGATTGCGGACCTGACGACAACACGGCTACCGATGGTAAGGTGAAGAAAAAGGTAAAAAAGGCTTGCGCACACAAACATATAACTAAAGAGTCAAAAACTAGGGCACAAAAAGAACAGATAGAAATGCCCCGCTCTTTAGGCGTCTTGCGGGAATATCATGGCAAACCACACCATTATATCCACTTCACTAACACCATGTCTGTGTGGGAAAATAAACAACCGGTATGGGGTCTGTATATAAACTCACCTTTCGACACCCCATTAGGTATTTATGGATACCCCCTAGTAGATGATGTTATGTGGCGGGTTGAAAATGAACAAATATGGTTCCGAGGTGAAGCAAAAGCTATAGTTATTTTTAAAGCTCGAAGCCCACACACTGTATTAGAACTTGGTACGTATACTGATATTGATTTGGAAGAAGATTTGAATAAACTAATTGATCTATTGCCAAACCAAGAAATGATGATTCAACAGTTATATGATACTAAAAATAAGGCTAGAGTAAATCATCCCGGGTCACAACTGTTTTACATCGTAATGCATCTGGCAGGAAATAAGTTTGTATTTAATACCTTATTTAGAAAACTAGGGTATAGCGGAGTTAATGATCCGGGGCTTGGTATTATCCACCAAAACGAGCCCCTCCAGGCGTTCTTTCTTGGAACTCAAGATGTTGATGTGATGGATGTGGTTAAGAATCCTCAACATGAAAAGTACGTCCCGCCAGCTAAAGCTGAGGTAATGGAAGAAACGGGACAACCCGTGGACATGAAAGAATATTCCAAAACAAATAGTGTTCTGGCAAAACTAGAACATCCAGAAAACCTATCTACTGCTGAAAAGGTGCTTATAGCTAATAATGCACATCCAAACCATCTGGGTAATTTGATGTCCGATCCAAGTACTAAAGTTAGAAAAGCAGTAGCTAAGAGAATTCCTATCAAGCTGCTCCATATGATGAGTACTGATAAAGAGGTTCCCGAGGTTCTCGAAGAAGTGGTGCGACGTAGTGATTTTGCTCATGCTAAAAAATACCTAAGAAAATTCTTCAAAGACAAGGGTGAAGTAACTTCCAGTTCAATGTGGTATTTCCCACGTTTATTTGAAGCAGCTCTAAGGAACCCTAATATTCCTCAGGATTATAAAGCTAGGCTTAGTGCTAAGTTGGAAAAAGTAGTTGATACAACGGTTAAAAAAGCTCTAACTCCCGCACGTCGTCAGGGCACATATGAACAGTCCGAGTTCTTCTTATTGTCTGCTTATAATGGTTCTGACTTTTTAAGAACGGCTATGGAATATCTTAATTCTACTGTGGATAAAAACGAGGATCGTAAAAATGTTTTAAACAGGTTCTCCGACTATGTCTCAAGCAAAGCGCAACCTGGAGTGTTTAAATCTTTAATAAATACTCAAGATCCATTTTTAAGAATAATGGCTATTAACCATGCCGATCCTCACGATCTGTTACCCCTGTTGGGAGAAAAAGATCCTTCTGTAGCCGTAGCAGTAGCTAAAAATGTTGGCGCCAAATATGTTATCCGCATGAAAGATAACACCAATGACGATGTGAGACTCGTTGTGGCTCAACGGGCACCAGTTGATCAGTTGCATGATCTGGCTAAAGACCCCAGTTTGAGAATACGAAGAGAAGTTATGGGTCGTTATATGTTGAACGAATCATACGCGTCAGCTGGTGGTAAATACACAATGTTAGATACAATGTATGATGACCCCAATGAAGATATACGTAAGCAAGTTGCTTCGTATACGAAAAAACCAGAGCGAATGATGAATGATGAGTCACCTAGAGTAAGAGGGCGTATCATTCGCAAGTTGGATAAAAACTTACTGCCTCAGATGGCACAAACGGAAACCGATCCGTCTAATTTAATAAATATTATAGAACGCCTACCAGACCTGGAAACTTTTCCTAAAGAAAAGTTGGTACAGCTGATGAATAATGATAATGTTGATATAAGAATGGGAGTGGTTCCAGCTATGCCTCCGGAATATTTACCTTCAATGATGTTTGATAAAGATAAGAAAGTTAGAATACGGGTTGCTAAACTTATAGACTCTAAATATCTTAGCAAAATGTTGGAGAATGAAACTTCCCCCCTGTTGCGCTCGTTTATACGACGGCGAATGTTGGGCAAAGCCTTGCCTAACGTTCGTTACGAACAACTTTAACCCCTCGTCCTGACGGATTTCAGGCACTAGCCTACGAAGCTGGTTGTTTCGGTCCAACTCCGAACGGGGGGTCTAATTTATAGTATTGGAATGGTTGGTCTTATTGCCACTTTTAACTAAACAACCGTGTAACTCGTTTCCCGTTACCATATTATATCTTACGTGGTCTTGGTCTGAAACGCTGCTGCCATAAGGATAACCAGAATCCTCTTCACAGTATCCTCGGCTTCCATCACGAGATCCTAAATAAATGGCAGCGTACCAATTAATTATATTATGTATACATCTTATCTCATTGTTCGTGATTTCGTTGTAGCTAGGAGTAGCGTGACGAATAGTCCCATTCTCACCACAGTTTCGGTATAAATAAATACCACCTTTAGGGACGTTTAATAATCGATTATTAACTATAGCACCGTAACTACTACCATCCAACGCAATCGCTTCTCTGCCCGCACGTGAAGCATCAAAAACGTTTTGATAAATTGATATTCCATAAGTTTCAGCATCCAGGTACATCATTACAGACGTTGAATGTCCTTCAATTGTGGAGTTGGACAAACTCGAATGGTGAACGCCAGGGGCAATATATAAGGGAATTCTGCCTCGACCAGAAATCGTGATATTATCTAAATCAATGTGATATGGAGCATTGTTTCTGGCAGTATAGGTGTGTTCTAAAGTGCGTGAAGATGTAGTAAGATTGTTGTTATTACCGTTTTTACCCATACCGTAGATGCGTACAGATCCTTGTATGTTACAATTTTGGATGGTCACATTGTGTGCTGGTTCCCATTCGTTATCTACCTGGACTGATCTTACCTCAATAGAATCAAGATGGGCAGGAATATCTGACGGACTCACTTCGGCACCATTACAGTTTAGTGTGACTCCTGAAGATGCCTCTCCCTGAAGAATAAGCCTTTTTGTTACCACGTCCCCGGGCTCTAGAGTAAGATTGCAATTAACTACTACAACCGTATTTTGATCGACCGGTTCCAAGATCTCAACAATCTTATTCTCAGAACATTCCAACCTTTCTGGCGCAGGTTGAAAGACAGGGGTCCAACCCTCCGTTCCCTCGTCGGCAGGGTTTAATTGTGCTCCGGTTGGATTGTCATTTTTAGTTCGACATACTGTTACCGCAAGCAGCAACAGTATGACTAGAACTATTTTCTTCATTAAACACAAATCCACGGACAACCGTTGAATAAGCGATGATGCATCTCGCCTCCGGTCATGCCGTCATCAACAATCCAATTGTCCACTACGATTTGTCCGTTCATCTGACCGTTGATGAAGTATAGGTCGGCTCTCGGGGCGATAATGCTACCCTCGAATCCGATGCCACCCATCGTAATGTTCTCGGCTTCGTAGAAGTTATACATGACAGTGTCGCGAGTGACGCCGCCGCTGAAGAACATCCCGAAGTTCCACATGCTGATGTCCGTGCCGCTAACGTTAATCAATACAGTAACACCTTCTCCTGCGTTTACAGAGATTTGCTGATCAACATCAGAAGCTGTTGCGTTGATAACACATAGGTTAACACCTGATGGGCAAGTGAAGTTACCATCACTGCCGGAGCCGTTGGCTGCTTGTGTTGCTAACTCTTGACTCCACCAATTCATATCATTAATTAGCTCAGGAATGTCAACCGGAGTGTCTTGGATGTAACCGCCGGCTGCATTAGCCTGGTTAATCAGTGTGCCACCGTAAGCTACTGCACCATTAGGTACCGAGCCACCGCGATGATCAAGATCACCACCCACAATTAAGTCGTAGCGACTTGGATCGTAAGGAAGTTCACTACCTACGGTGTAGTTCGGGAAGGTGGCATTGTTGCCAACTATCATACTTCCAGTAATGTCTACGTTAGTTAGGTATACATCATTGAGGATGATAGCGTTGGTTCCTAAATCACCATCCATAACGCTAGGTACACATACCCAGGGACAGTCCTCGGTTGGCGGGGTTACCGTTCCACCAGTTCCACCTGTACTAGTTTCACCAGCTTCTCCACCAGTTCCACCAGTTTCTGGTGGGGGTGGTGGAGGTGGCGGTGGCGGAGGAGGAGGAGGCGGTGGGGGAGTTTCACCACCAGTACCGCCGGTATCTTCCGTTCCACCAGTGCCACCTGTTTCTGGCGGCGGAGGCGGAGGCGGAGGCGGAGGCGGAGGCGGAGGCGGAGGTGGTGGCGGAATAACAACGTCCTCGGTCCCGCCGGTGCCACCAGTAATATCTTCCGTTCCACCAGTTCCAACCGGAGGAGGTGGAGGCGGAGGAGGTGGAGGCGGAGGCGGAGGTGGTGCTCCGCCGGTGCCAGCGTCTTCAGTTCCACCAGTACCAGTGTCTTCAGTTCCACCGGTTCCACCTGAAGGTGGAGGAGGTGGCGGAGGAGGAGGCGGAGGAGGCGGCGGAGGTACTACATCTGATCCACCATCTTCAGTTCCACCTGTACCACCGTCTTCAGTTCCACCAGTGCCGCCCTCTGGAGGAGGTGGCGGTGGTGGAGGTGGTGGTGGTGGCGGCACCGGCGGCACTACTTCAGTACCACCATCACTCGTCGCTCCAGTACCACCATCACTCGTTCCACCAGTACCTTCCTCAGGAGGTGGAGGGGGTGGCGGAGGAGGAGGCGGCGGTGGGGGTGGAGGAACTATTTGAGTTCCACCATCACTTGTTGCACCAGTCCCACCATCAGAAGTTCCACCCGTACCCTCTTCCGGCGGGGGTGGGGGCGGTGGCGGCGGTGGCGGAGGTGGTGGTGGTGGTGCTATTTGAGTACCACCGTCGCTTGTTGCACCGGTCCCGCCATCACTTGTTCCGCCGGTTCCCTCATCTGGGGGAGGAGGTGGAGGAGGAGGCGGAGGTGGCGGAGGTGGTGGGGCAGTACTGACTCCACCATCACTTGTTGCACCAGTCCCACCATCAGATGTTCCACCAGTACCGTTATCGGTTGGTGGAGGTGGCGGAGGTGGAGGAGGTGGAGGAGGTGGAGGAACTACTTGAGTGCCTCCATCGCTTGTTGCACCGGTTCCACCATCAGAAGTACCACCAGATCCGTTATCAGTCGGTGGAGGAGGTGGTGGAGGAGGAGGCGGAGGCGGCGGAGCAATAACTGTTCCTCCGTCGCTTGTTGCACCAGTCCCGCCGTCACTCGTTCCGCCGGTCCCACTTGGGGGCGGAGGCACCACCGGAGGTGGAGGAGGAGGAGGAGGCGGAGGCGAACCATCACTCGTTACCGGAGGTGGTGGTGGAGGTCCATCAGCTGTGCTGCCGGCTGCGCCATCACTGGTTCCACCAGAGCCATCAACAACGGGTGGAGGAGGTGCAGGAGGTGCAGGAGGTGCAGGAATGTCGCCATTTGGAGGTAAACCAATATCTACAACTTGCGGTCCATCCCCAGGTACTGAGGAAAATCCAGAAGGGGAACCAACGTCGATAATTGTTGGTCCGGTACTAGTAATGTCAGCCCCTGATGTTCCCGGTGTTTGAGTTGAACCTTGATCCCACGGTTCGTCTGAAGCCCCACCACATCCCATCAGTAAGGCTACGATGGTAACTACTATTGCTGTTTTAGAAAATGTTTTCATAGTTTTATTTTTATTGAATTAGATGTTATACAAAAATCTTATAAGCAAACCCACGGGCACCCCTCAAATAGATATGGATGCATTTCGCCGCCGGTTGTGCCTTGATCCATTAGCCAGTCCCTCACGATTAGTTGACCCTCAATATTCCCAGTCTGGAAATACAAATAAGATCGAGGTGCCAAGATGCTTCCCTGCCAAGAGATATTGCCAATAGACATATCTGTGGTCTGTGGGAAATTATAAAGGATGTTTTCACGTGTGACGCCTCCACTCATTGACATACTGTAGTCCCACATCACAACGCTAGCGTCGAAGATGTTAATTAGCACAGTTGTATTAGCCGAAGCCTCAACATGTACAGCGCCCGCAACGTTGCCGGCGTTACCATTAATGATACAAAGGTCTACGCCAACCGGACAGCTAAAGTAAGTTCCACTAACAGTTCCGTTCGGTGCCTGAGCTGCCAGTTCGTCACTCCACATTTCCATATCGGCGGTAGCTTGCGCGGGGTCGATTAGTTGGGTATTATCAATCATTGCCGGAGCACGAACGTTGTTGGGCGGAACCTGGATGTACTGCTGATTGGCGAAAGTACCGCCGTAGGCGATACCGCCGTTGGGTACCGCTAGTCCCCAGTTGTTGGCAGCGTCGATCGTGCCTACGAGGTTGATGTCGCCGCCGACCACCAGATCGTAACGGGTGGTATCTAGCTCAATTTTATCACCAACGGTGTAACCTCTAGTTTCGAAGTTGCCACCAACATATAGACGACCTTCAGTGTCAACGTTCTCAACCCGCATGTCGTTGAGTACGATGGTGTTGAACCCGTAGCCGCTGTTGCCGGCTCCCACGTCGAGTCCAGCCATAATAGGTGGAATACAAACCCAAGGACAATCGGTATCGTTAGTTTCGCCGCCCGTGCCGCCATCATTGGAAGCTCCGCCCGTAACAGGGGGTGGCGGAGGTGGCGGAGGAGGTGGAGGTGGTGCAGGTACTCCGCCTGTTCCATCTTGTGTATCACCACCAGTGCCATCATTAGTTGCTCCACCAGTTACTGGCGGCGGAGGAGGTGGTGGAGGTGGTGGAGGAGGTGCGGGAACATTGGTACCACCGTCGTTTGTGTTACCAGTTCCGCCATCGTTAGTATCGCCACCGGTGCCGCCTCGTGCGGGTGGTGGAGGCGGAGGAGGCGGAGGTGGTGGTGCGGGGGGAGTGCCAGTATCGCCATCTTCGGTGGCACCGGTTCCGCCATCGTTGGTATTCCCACCATTATTGGGTAGAGGTGGAGGCGGAGGTGGAGGTGGCGGAACGGGCGGAGCATTAACTACGCCACCATCATTAGTTTCGCCACCAGTACCGCCACCGTCTTGAGTAGTCCCGCCAGTATTTAGAGGAGGTGGAGGAGGAGGAGGCGGAGGTGGCGGTGGAGGAGGAGGCGCAGCTGTATAACCGCCATCATTAGTTTCTCCCCCGGTACCGGCTCCATCTGACGTGCCGGCGTTACCACCGTCGTTAGTAGAGCCACCAGCGGGTGGAGGTGGTGGCGGAGGTGGAGGAGCACTGGGATTAATACCGTCATTAGTAGCTACGGTGCCGCCACCATCTTGGGTAGAACCACCATCATTACCATCGTTAGTACTACCGGTACCGTTTCCATCATTAGTACTGCCAGTGCCACCAGTCGTGCCATCATTAGTGCTCGCACCGGTACCGTTTCCATCATTAGTACCAATACCATCAATAGTACCACCAGAGGAAACTGGTGGGGGAGTACTGTTAGATCCGGCAGAGCTAGTCCCAGAGGGAGGTGCAGTATCTGTTCCTCCGGTTGATGTAGTAATATCAGTGCCGGTAGTTTCACCTTCATTCCAAGGTTCGTCGGCAGCGCCGCCACAGGCAGTCAATACAGAAATTATAGCAACAGTTATTAGAAGGTGAAAAGTTTTCATATTTAATATGCCTCTTTATGCTTATTAAAAGAAGCGTTCAAGCTACTTTTTGCTCGTCAAAAAAGATCCGCATAATAATGCATCTCGATATGATAAGCAAAATACATCAATTTGCGAATCTATTTTACAAGTTGGCAGTGCCTATAGATCTTACGTACGTTCGTAATTTGCATGACACTGAATTCCGTGAGGCTGCAAAGAAAAAGAAAGTTACTGTTTATCACGGAACATCGTCCAAGAAATTAGCCCTAATTATACGACACGGAGCTTTAGATCCTGCCCAATCAAAGGATTATACCAACTGGGAGGACGTAAGTCCAGGAATATATGTTACTAGACAATTAGAAGGATTTACTGGAGCCTGGCTGTACGCAAATCGTGCGGCATCACAGGATGGCGGTAATCCCGTGGTGTTGGAATTGACTGTACCATTAAATTGGATAGATATTGATCCAGACGACACACGCCACGACGAAGCAGGAAAAATAAATGACCTGGGAGAGAATCAAGGTATAATACACAAAGTAATAAATATTAAAAACATTAAAGGTATTCAACTCCAAGGAAAAGAGATTAGTAAAATAAAACCTCAACCTTCATCTGGTATTTTTGAAACTGATAAAACTGAGTGGATGCCTATTGGTGTTGCTCTCAGATTAATTGCTAAGAATGTTGGTACTCTCCCAGAAGAATACCAACAAATGGCAGCGCCCATTCCTAAAGGGATGGCACGTCAAATGGCTAGCGAAGAATTAGAAAACAAATATGCTGAAGCCATGGATATCTTTTACAGCACCTATATTGGTTCTCCTACGGACCGGTTTGGTGGAAAAACAGTTAATGAAGTTGCGTTGATTTGGTTCATGAAAAACAAGAATGTACTGTGGAACCAAGCAGTACCGGCATTAAAAGAATTCGGAAAAATTATTAGTGTTGACATGTCTGAGCATTTGGAGTACCTTGCCGACTATCTGGCTCCCAAGCCATACGAAACATTGGCACGGTATCTTCAACGAATCAGAAACGCATGAAAATAATCGAAAGTCAACTCCAAAAAACAGTTCGCTCTGAAGATTATAATTATCGATTCCACAAAGGAACGGGTTATTTTATTCGGTGGGGTAAAACTCCACAAGACGATCCAGAGCTAGCACCAGCTCCAGAAATTGCAGACATTGAAGTAACGACCATCTGTGAAGGCGTGGGTGGCAAGGTGTGCAAGCACTGCTACAAATCTAACACACCCAACGGCAACAATATGTCGTTGGATACATTTAAATCTATTTTTGATAAGATCACGCAAAGCCGTCTACTGACTCAAATCGCTTTCGGTGCAGATAGTAACGCCACATCGAACCCAGAGCTGTTCGATATGATGTGGCACTGTCGCAACAACGGTGTGATCCCCAACATTACTGTTGCTGATATTTCCGAAGAAACGGCAGCCAAACTAGCAGAGGTATGTGGGGCGGTAGCGGTTAGCAGGTACGCCGATAAAGATATTTGCTACAACTCTATTGAAAAACTAACAAGACACGGGTTGGATCAGATTAATATCCACTGCATGATTAGCGAAGAAACATTTGATCTTGCACAAGAAACAATTAAAGATTACCTCACCGACCCTCGATTAAAGTCGGTGAAAGCTGTTGTTCTTCTTTCTTTAAAGCAAAAAGGAAGAGGGATTAATTTTAACAAACTATCCAAATCTAAGTTTAATTATTTGGTAAAGCTCGCTACTTCTAATAATGTTGGGTTAGGTTTTGATAGTTGTTCAGCGTTTAAATTCTTGAATGCGATTAAAAACCATAAGGATTTCGCCAAGATAGAGCAATACGTGGAACCTTGTGAGAGTTCATTATTTTCCATATTCATCAACTGGAGGGGCGAAGCTTTTCCTTGCTCTTTCTCGGACGGGTGTGTAGAATGGGCGCGCGGGATAGATGTGCCTTTGTGCGATGATTTTATTAAAGATGTATGGAACAACGAAAGTTTGGTAAAGTTCCGTAACAGTCTTTTAAAAACCAGAGGGTGTAATTCCTTTTCCTGTAGAACTTGTCCATTGTACGAAATTTAGGTGAAACGTGAAGATTAGATTAGGCTTTGTTTCCAATTCTAGTTGTAGCAGTTTTATTTGCCAGGTCAGTGGTGACGTTGCTATTTCTGGTCATGATGGGGGTTACGATCAATATGTCGCAACCTGTGCTAAAGGTCACGAGATATTCGCGGCACACATATTAAAAGATGTTAAACCTAGCACAGTAGAACAGAAACGCGAAGAGCTTGCGTGGTGTTTCGCTTACTGTTCCGATGCCTTCCAACCGTTATCCAAAGAAGATAAATCTAAGTGTAAAGGTGAAGGAAGATGGGAAGGGGATAGTGTGGGAGATCTTTCAGAAGCAGATATAGAAGAGGTGTGGGATAAGTTGGACCGGAAAGCGATTGAAAAGATTTTCAATAAAGATTGGGAGGAATACGGTATAGACGGTTACCCAACATATTGCTGCCCCATCTGCCAATTTACCACGGTATCTCAAGATAATGTGATGGCTTATCTATTGGCAGAGAAATTTGGTTCTTCACATATTGGACGGGGACTTGAAATTGCCCGCAAAGAGATTATTGAAAAGTTCGGAGATCTTAAGGCTTTTGAGGAACATTTGAAAAAATCTACCTAGAGCAATGTTCTAGATTCCTTAGTAGTTGGAATGCTAAAGATAACTGGCAAAACTGAAGATAACGAATTTATAGTAGCAGGCGTTTTCCGCTTCTACGAAACAACTGGTTTGCCGTTGGATATCATATTCGATTGTTTACGTCAGAAAAAGACAATTCCAGATTGGTTAACGTTTTACGTTGAGGCACTCCGAGCTGGTATGAAGCATGACCGTATTATATCTAAGTTAGACTCTGCTATGGCAGATATATACGGCACAGAGTTTAGAGATGTGGTAATTGAACGAATTGAAATGATTGCAAAAGGAAGAAAATGAAGATTAGATCTGGGTTTGTTTCAAATTCTAGTTCATGTAGTTTTACTTGCTGCATTAGCGGCAGCACAACTAGCGGTCGCGATGGATACTACGAAGACTTTACTCCTATTAACTGTTGCTGTGGGCATGGGTTTGCCCCTCAGTATGCTCTAGATATTCCGGAAAACCCTACTTTAGAGCAAAAGAGAGACATCATCCAATCCGAATGCCTTGAGAGTTCACTGAAGAATTGTGATGATGTAGATTGGGATAACCTAAGTGACGAAAAGGTTGAGGAAGTTTACGCCGCCTCCGAAGAAGATATCAGAGGTTTTTTCTCTAAATCTTACCATGAACGCGGAATAAGCGAAGCTCCTGAGTGTATTTGCCCAGTATGTGCTTTCCAAAAAATAAGCCGCAATGATAGGATTAAGTACCTTCTAAAAGAAATCTTAGGTGACGAAGGTTCTTTTAAAAAAGTGGACAAGGATATTAAAGAGAAGTTTGGCAATTACAACGATTTTGAAAATTACATCAAGGAAATAAAACCATGAAAATTAGAACAGGCTTCGTCTCCAACAGTAGTTCCAGCTCGTTCGCCATTCTGGGCTTCGTGATCACCGATGAAGTAAGAGAGAAGGTCAAGAAGCTTGCTAATGCTGAAGAAACGATAAAACAAACCCAGAAATACTGGGGCTGCTCTAAATGTGACTTCGAGTCACCTATGTATATTAAGAAGCCCGAGTTCTGTGAGAAATGCGGAGGCAAAATGCACGAAGCCTCTCGTGTCCTTGAACTAGAATGGTGTGATTCGGAATTGTTTGAGGCTATTGGTATGAGTTATTACTCCGAGTCTGATTGGGGAGACGTGGCTGGCTTTGATGTAGATGGTAAGACAGCTGAAGAAATCATCGAGATTCACAAAAAGCTTGTTACAAAACTTGGCGAGGCTACATACAAAGTTATGATAGGTGAGTACGCCTGTTAGGAAATAACCATATAAGGTATAACCATGAAGATTAGAACCGGCTTTGTTTCCAATTCTAGCTCCAGTAGTTTTACTTGTCATGTAACAGGTGATGAAGTAACGTGTGACAACGATGGGTACTGGGACCGAGATTTTCGACAGTGCGTAAATTCGCACGGTTTTCGAACACAAGATGTAGTAATTCCAGACAAGCTGTCCAAAAAGCAAAAAGAGTATTTGTTTGATACCTATAGTTATGCGGTAGAAGCTATGAATGCCCACGGCGGATATAGGCGTCGTAATAAGAATAAGTGGGCGCCCGCGGATGGTAAAACTTACGATGATCTACAAGAAGAGATTGTAAAGTTCTTCATTACCGACTGGGACTCACAAGAAGAGTGTGGAATTCGCGAAGAATTACTCGAACTTCCTGAATGGATGTGTCCTATTTGCAGTATGGAAATGATTGGTTTTAACAACGCGGTTCGTTTTATGCTGAAAGAACACTACGCAGGGGACCGTCAAAAACTTGACGAAGCTATCAAAAACCAACATACCACGCTCAAAGATTTAGAAGAATCCGTGAACGAAGTTAAACTGCTAAAATGAATTGGATCGTTAAGGATCTAGAGACCAACCGTCCTTATTTACAAATGAGTTGGGACACTCGTCAAAAAGCCGAAGCGATGCGGGCGGACTTGATTAGATATGCTCTAGGTTACTGGCGGCAACGCTTGTCAGTACAAGAGATAGAAGAATCTTTAAGCCCTCCCCTTGCTGTTAGCGAAAAATTAAGCAGCTCTAAATTTAGGGGTAGCTACAAAAAGCGTTCAAAATAGGAGTCCAAAATGAAGATTCGCAAAGGATTTGTTTCCAACAGCAGTTCTAGCAGTTTCGTTTGTGATGTGAGTGGCACCGCTCTTGCTGGGTATGATGGAGAATACGAAGAAGGAACTTGCAGTGCCGAATGCGGACATGAGTTTCTGGAAGAATACCTACTACCTCCTACCGAGAAAACAAGAGATCTGTCTTTAGAGGGTAAGCGTAAAGATCTTCTAGAACTTTTCTCTCACGACAAAATTAAAACCAAACTTATCAAACATGCTGACAGTAACTTGATTGATGAGCTGTTTGATGACAATGATGAGGAAATATCCGAACTATACAACGAAGATAATAATGAGGTACCAAAATCTCGGTGTCCTTTGTGTCAGTTTACTGAGATAAACAAGGGAGATTTGGCAGCATACCTTATGAAGAAATATGTAGGAGACAAAGATATAGAGCCGATCTTAAAAGAGATTAAAGAGAAATTTGGAGACTATAGTAGTTTTCACAAATATCTTAAGTAAGCCCCCGTAACTCAGCTGGATAGAGTAGGAATTTTCTAAGTTTCAAGCCGCAGGTCCGAATCCTGCCGGGGGTACCGATATGTCTATAGTAAATAAAATAAAAATAATTTTGATATTCGGCACTCTGGTTGGTGTAGCGTTTGGCTTTGTTATAGGTGGGCTGTACGCTTCTGAACGATGTGCCTTAAAATGCGCTAAAGAATGTCCGGAACTTTGTGATATTAAAGTAAAACAATCACAGAGTGATGGTATAAAACGCTGCGGCGATTTAATCCTTAAAGCCTGCGGGTGCGAAGGTCTCGAAAAGGCTTTAGAAGAGTTAGAAAAGTCCGAAAGCGTTATTCCTCCTGAATCAAACTTGCCCGGAATGTCGCTCTGATGGAAAGAGATAAAGCAATTGCCGCTGGTGTTTTTCTTGCGTTCGTGCTAATTTTTAGCGCTGCAATTTTTATAATCTTTTTCGCAATAGGGTTATTAATTCAATGACGATTAGTCTTGACAAAGTGTGAACAAAATGGTACAGTAAAATAATGAAACTACATACCGTTACAATTACTGGTGCCGACGATAGTATTAAACCGTCTGATATTGTCAGTCTTTCTAATAAATACCCGTTCGCTGAGTGGGGCTTGCTGCTATCCTCAAGTTCACAAGGATGTTGCAGGTTCCCCTCGACAGACTGGTTAAAAGCGTTGAATCAAACCACTGTTTTACCCCTAAAGCTTTGTGGACACTTTTGCGGAAATCTTGTTCGCAGTTTTGTGCACGGAAACCTTCCTACAGACGAGCAGCTTCCAACTTGGCTATGGAGGATGTTTCGAAGAATACAAATCAATTTCCACGGCGTTTCCCATAACCCCAAGGGTGAATTTTACGGCGCTCTTCCCAGAGCTATGAAGGTGTCAGGGAAACAGTTTATTTTCCAGGCAGATAATGTTAATGAAGATTTATTCTGGGGAATAAAAAACCGTGGCGCTCCTGCGGTTCCCCTATTTGACCGGTCACACGGGGCGGGGCTCGTACCACTAAGTTGGCCAAAACCTTTTCCTAACGTAATGTGTGGTTACGCTGGTGGTTTGGGTCCATTAAACCTCAAGGATCAGATTGAAAAGATTTCCTCCCTAGTTGGCGACCATGATATCTGGATTGATATGGAAACCAAGGTCAGGAGCAATGCGGATCGGCAATTTGATCTAGAGAAGGTAGAAACCTGTCTAAAGATTGCTGAGCCGTATGTTACTACGTGAAGTAGAAGATAATCCAGGGTTGTTACGCAATCTGGTCAGAGTGCGTGAGTACACCCATCTGTACGCCACAGATAGTTGGGACGGCGTTACTATGCGCGGAATGATTGAATGTAGCCCAGGAGACAAATACTGGAGAGTGTGCGTTGATATACAAGATGAGCGTAGAATAGCGTCGAAAAACACTACTTGGGTATACGCTATAATTAAACTGTCCGAAGATGAAATTAAGATTGATGACAAGAAACATGAAGAATGGGAAAATATCAAAGATGAAGGGATGTTAAAACAATTTTACAATAAATATCCTCCTACAAAAGCAAAAGATGCCTATAAAGATCACGAAGTTGTTCGATGGTGTACCGATCCGCCACTAAACGATGTAACTATATTAATGACTAATTGCGAATGTGCCGCAAGTCTTCTTCCGGTGGATGATCTGCACTACCACCACATGCACTGTAAACGGTGCGATGGTAATTGGAAACATTGTGATAAAATGTCGGATAAAAACTATTTAATGAAGTTCGACAAAGAAGAGCTTGTAGAAATAATCGAAGAATTATCGAGGTGAATGTGATTTATTTCCCATAGTTTCTATGGGACTTTACACCAAACATACAGTTAATTTTGGACAATTTGAAAAATATATATCTCGTCTTTTCACATCTGGTGCGATAAAAGGAAGAATTATTGTTTTAAAAAGCGGCTCGTTAAGACCTTTAAAGATATGTGCTAAGGGATATTACAAATTACGCACCTTACGTAAAGGTAAGTCGTTGGTTAAAAAACGTACTCTGATGCCGTAGAGGAGTCTGGTTATCTCGGGGGCTTCATAAGCCTTGTCTTTACGCGAGTTCAAATCTCGCCGGCATCACAAAGGAAATAATGAAACAAGAATTACGTGATAAACTAATTAAAAAGTTTCCTGACATATTTCCTGACGAAAAAGTCGGTCCTAGTGGGTACCCTGGTAAAAAAACCCGTCTTTTACCTTTTCAGTTCGGGTGCGGAGATGGGTGGTTTCAATTGTTGTATGATTTATGTACTGATTTTAAAAAAGAGATGGAACCGGAAGATCACTTAATAGCCCAACAAGTTAAAGAAAAGTTTGGTGGACTTAGGTTTTATGCAAATTACGATCATGATAAGTATAAAAAAATTCAGGACATCATAAATGCCGCAGAAAGTAAAAGCCACAAAATTTGTGAACAATGTGGTAAACCTGGAAGAAATCGAGAGGATTTAAGTTGGATGCGTACATTATGTGATGTGTGCCGCACAGAACTCGATATTAAAGACATTATCGAATAACTTTATAGAAGTTAGGTACCAATACGAAACTATAGGATTGGGAAATAAAATTGTAATTACTACAACACCCTCAACGTTCCCGGGACCTTTCTCGCCCCCAATGTCACATAATATGTGTTTTGGGAACAACACTATCTCGGGCGAGATTGATAGATTAACTGTTAAAGATTATAAACCGTTTGAAGATAATCTACGACTTCATATAGGTCCTTTAGAAATTGTAATGGGGCATGATGTAGATGATTTAGAAAGAAGATATTGTACTATTATAACTAGCGTATGGCTATCTGGGTTTGAAATTGAATACCCAGATAATTATACTATTAATAGGTGCAAATGGGCAGCTGAAGAATTTCGGAACATTCCATATCTTACCGCGGATGAAATGATCATCAAGGATATTATCACATAAAAAGATGGAAACTGGACATAAAAACTTTAAACACTACAAATGGGTAGTTAGAGATTTTATTAAAAATGTTGTATTTTTTATAGGGTCTGCTAGTTCTGTTAATGCTTGACCGTTTTGTCTCCTTTTGAGCTTGACATTTCAACCTAGTATGTAACACTCGGAGCAAATTACACTTACATTTAATTACAGAAAATCTACCATTTATTGGTTATAAACAATAACTAGAACAACAGCACTTGGTCCGCTTAGGCGAGGAAATTGCCGGTGCGACAACAGGAGACTTCGAGAGAAGTATATCCAGTCACTTAGTGAAATCGTAACACTACGATAAGGAGAATATGAAACGTATAGGCTACATAATTCTTGCTGCAACTCTATTACTTACTAGCAGTGCTGGTACGGTTATAGTGAAAAATCCGTGCCCTGCTAATATGGTTAAAGCAACTAAAAATGTCTGCATTGATAAGTTTGAATGGCCAAACATCCCTGGCGAAAAACCTATGTTGGGAATAAGCGGGATCGCTGAGCTTCGTGATGAAGAAAAGGGCATAGTAATGAATGCTGAAAAACTATGTCAATCGGTTGGAAAACGGGTTTGTTCCGCTAAAGAGTGGATTGCTGCGTGCGAGGGATCCCAACATAACAAATACCCTTTCGGAGAAGATTTGCCAAAATACACTCCCGGAGATAATACCGGGCTATGTAACTACGACAAAAAATATCGTGCAGTACATGAATATAAAGTGTTCATACGTGATGAACAAGAAATGAATTATTTAGATCAGAGCGAACCTGCCGGCTCTAGAAAAGACTGTGTTTCTCAAAATGGTGCCTGGGATATGATGGGCAATGCGGAAGAATGGGTTAGGTGTAAAAATGGAAATGAAGGTTGGTGTCTTGCTTCTAGGTTTTGGGCAGAACCCCGCAGTTGTAAAGCTTTGGTAACCTCACATTCCCCTCGTTGGCACTATTATAATTCTTCACATCGTTGCTGTTTTACTATAAAAAAAGTCAGATTGGGCACAGATATTAAGGAGAGCAAATGATAACTTTCACTAAAATACTTACTGTATGTATGTTTGCTTTATTGTATAATGAAGCTCCCGCCATTGAGCAGTCCCAAAGTAAACGCAATATACAACACCGTGAAGATGTGCAAGCTCTTGGAGAAATTTTCTCAGATACAGGCGATAAAGGGACACTTGTTAATAAGTATATTGACCCAACAATTTTGGCCGCCATGTCATTTGAAGAGTCTCGGTACCGCCAGTTCGGTCCAGATGGTGATCCTTCCCAGGGAGGTATAGTTCCTCCCACGCTAATAAAAAACGACAAGGGTAAGACAATTGGAGTAGTTTACAGTAAACCCAAAAAAGCAATAGGTAGAAGTATTGGTCCTATGCAGATTAGTCGTGCTGCTCCCTACTGGGTAAAGACTTGGATTAAAACAGACCCTGATTATGGCATTCCATGGACAGGTTTAACCGTTAAAAAACTGCGAGACCCCGCGGTCAACGTAGCGTTTGCTTACATGTTATTGGAGAAGTATAAACAAGAGTGTGGGGGTTCGCCGGCAGTTTGGATTGATTCCTATGGGAGAGGGCGATGTTCTTCTCGGGCAAATGGTAAATATAAAGTAGGAAAAAAAGCTAAAAAGCGTTGCAAACATGTAGATAAATTCGTCAGAGAAATATCTTCGAAGAGTGCAGAGTTTGTGGTTCCGGAGAACTGGAGCTGCATGAGTTGGAAGCCTGTCGAGTCCGATAGTTAAGTTCCATTCATATTAAATGAGTAGCATAACTATTACAGCTCAAAACGGTAATCCATCGGGTGGAGATGTTAAAATACGCGGCGGGACTGGCTCTAGCGGTTACGGAGGAAACGTAATACTTACCACCGGAAAAGTATATAAAAGAACAGTATTAATATGCGCCTAGCAAACACAATAATAATTGAGGTAGATGGTAAAGAAATTGG
>Ga0307377_10002970_pt1 | contig 19560 bp, 22 predicted proteins | sample TR3MG_FD_202535 | JGI IMG/M metagenome (GOLD analysis project Ga0307377, IMG submission 202535) | Soil microbial communities from Risofladan, Vaasa, Finland - TR-3 | ecosystem: Environmental > Terrestrial > Soil > Coastal area > Acid sulfate soil | place: Finland: Risofladan, Vaasa | collected... | reverse complement strand
AACTTCGGGAGTCGCTCCTATATTCGCCCCAATAACAGGCTTACCTGAAGCCCAAGCTTCCAAATAAGCAATTCCGTAAGCGTCACTTCTACTTGGCATCAGATAAATGTCTGTTTCCTTAAACGCTGCTATTTTTTTTGGATCGTAATATCCTTTTAAATTATCTGGAGTTAAGTTGACTATCCGTGGTTTGATAATCTTTTGGAGTTTAGAAAGCTCTCTATTGAAAGCAATTGTAGAAGGACCGATAAATACAAAATAAACTTTAGGGAACTGCTTTAAGATATTAGGAATTGTCTTTAAGATTGAGATAGCTCCTTTTTCATAGTTTTTGTAACCACAAAATAATACCATTTTATAGTCTTTTTCATTTGGCCTAAAAAATTTATGTTTAAAGCGAAATTCGTTTTTGATTTGTTCTGAAGATTGATTAAATTTCTTGAAATTTACTCCCATTGAAATTATTTTTATTTTACTTTCTGAAATACCTAGTTTTTTCGTTAACACTTTTTTCTCCAAAGCTGTACAAGCGATTATCCTATCAAACTTTTTAAGGGCCTCAACAAGGTGTTTATTATGATATCGTGGATTTGAAAAATGGAAAAAAGGAGTACAAACAGTTGGTTTATTTACAAGTTTCCCAAGCATTAAAGCAATTAATAAATTGAAGTAGGGAAAAAATGTCGCATGAATTAAATCAAAAGAAAAATTTATTGGTAATTTTATTTTTTCAATTAAACTATCCAGATACGGTCCGTTTTTTAAGAATTCTATCAAACATTCATCTGACAATTGTAGTTTCTCGTAAGATGAGAAACTTTTAATCTTGTGAAGTTTTTCATCTATGCCTATATTGTATTTTATTGGATAACGTGAAATTTTTAAGTTGTTAATGTATTCATAATGCTTATCTCCAGGGTTTATAATTTTACCGTCAACATGCCTTAAACCTTTAAAATCTACTGCTGTGGAAGTGTAAACATCAACTGTATAATTGTATTTCGAATTCATAATTTCTGCTATGCTTTGGAGGTAAAATTCTGCGCCCGAAATAGCGGGGAAATATCTTGTTGGAAAATACAAAATATGATTCAATCTTAAGATCCTTTTTATTTATCAATTATAATTAATATATGATAATCAAATGTCAAAAGATTTATTATTTGATATATCTTTAATGGCTGAAAAGAAAGGTGTTATTGATGAAGAATTGTTGAATTTCATTGATAGGATTTTTCCTGACAAAGTCGACAAGGTATTAAAAGTTATAAAAAGAGGGATAACAAAATATACCTTTAACCCTTCGAAGAGAGTTGTTTGGATAGCTTTGGGAGAAAATGACGAATATTTGTTATATCCAAAATTGTACTGCTCTTGCCAAGACTTTTATAAAGCAGTAGTGATACAAAGAAGAAGATCGTTTTGTAAACATCTGTTAGCTCAAGTAATCTGTGAATATTTGCCTGATTTTAACGAATCTGAACTGGAAGATGATAAATTTAATGAAGTTATTGATGAATTAGATTTAAAATTTTAAAATCTCTGCATTCTTAATCGAATTCATTATCAACTCCTCTATGTTTACTCTTTTTTCTGAATTGAGGACTTCATCAAGTTTCGCATGAGTTTCAGGGTATTGAGGGTTAAAATTGCACCCTGCTGAGGGTTCAGAAGAGGCGTTATAGGACCCTATTCGCTTGTTCAAATCGATTACTTCTTGTTTATCGCATCCAATTAACGGCCTTAACATTACACAACCAGAGATAATGTTATTATAGGCATATAAATTGTCTAGAGTTTGACTTGCTTGTTCTCCTAAAATATCACCAGTTACTATTATGTTAGTTTGAATTAATTCTCCCAATTTCTTAGCTATTCTTAGCATTAATCGCTTACATAAAACACATGTTAATTTTCGGTCGCAAAATTCTTTAAAAACATTCAAGTTATTATCGTGATAAATAAAATATATTACAACTTCGGAATCTACATATTTTTTTAAGATACTGATAATTTTAATAATCTTTTTCTTCATAGAATTATTTACATCGTCTGCTGTTAAAAAAGACAAAAAGGTAGGAACATAATTTTTCCTTATCATTAAAAATGCTGCTATTGGACTATCCAAACCTCCGGAGAGTAAAGATATAAATTTTTTCATAATGAGACACTCAATTATTATTTCGTAGTTAATTCTTCCCTTTCCCATTCTTTCAAATATTTATTGAAATCCTCTAAACTTATCTGTCTAGATATCTTAATTTTGTTTTTAAATTCAAGTTTCTTAATTTTTAACATTAAATTTTTATTTTTCATTAAATGGTTTTGAGCATTTGGATATTCGTTTTTAAAAATTTCTTTCATACTCGAGAAACTAGCATTTTTTAATAGGTCATAGTGGTTATTTACATAATGGCATAAGGGATCAACGCTAATTTGAAAATTAAAAGCATCTACTTGTTTCAAAGCCAAAGGATATGCTTTGCATGCTAACGGTTTTGTATCATGAACAGTGCAACCATAAATGTTATTATAGAAGGGGCAACCATTTGTATTTTTGTCGAATAATATTTTGTATGTCACAATTAAAATTTTTTTATTTAAAATATCAGGAAAAACTAAGTCTTCTATAATCTTAAAAGCAATTCCTCGTTTTTTGGCTATTTCGATTAAGAGAGTCGCCTCTTCAGGATACAAGGGGATTCTTTTTTTGTATTCAATTTCATGGCAGCATGTTCCGCATTTCAGACATGCATAGTTTAGCTCGGTCACTTCTAAAGGATAAAAAACAATTTTTTAATTTTGTCGGTACGAAATCCGATATATCTAATGATACTTTAGAAAATAAAATTTTTGTGATATTATGAAAATATTACTTTTACGGTAAATTATGTGTCTATTAGGATAACACATTGATTTTAAAGACATAATAAAGACTCTTATTATATCATATAATAATAGTTAAGCTAAAAAAATGACAGCATCTGGGATAAGAATAATTAAACATTTTGATTTTAACGAGGAGGATTTTAATGATCCAATATGTATTTTAGGCATGCCAGGAATAGCCGATGTCGGAAAATTTGCGATTGATTCTTTAATAGGACAATTAGACGCTAAAAACTTGATGGATTTTATATTTGATGATTATCCAGCAGGAGCTATAGTGGACGATAGTATGTTATCCGCTCCTAAAGCAGAGATTTTATTGTGGAAAGATCCTGAACAAAAGAGGGATATTTTTTTAATCACTGCGGACGCTCAGAGTTTAACACCTAAAGGTATCTATAGAATTTCAAATTTCCTTGCGGAAATTATATTTCAATGTAAAATTAAGTTGATAATAGCCTTAGGAGCTTATCCAGTAAATAGTCGTAAAATCAATACAAAAATTCCTAAAATATATGCAAGTTCGACAAACCGAGAATTGTTACAAGAATTTCTTGCTAAAACCAATTGTGAAAAGATTCAAAAAGGCGTAATTATTGGTGCTAATGGGTTAATCCCTACCCTAGCAAAAGCACGGTTTAATTTAGACGGAATAGTTCTTTTAGCAGAAACAGATAACATCGCAATGGTAAATGAAGATATAACTGATTTAAAGGCGTCAATAACACTTTTGGAGATGATTAAGAAATCGTTCACTTTACCAATTAAAAAGAAATATTCACTTGATAATATAGAGGATATAACTAAAAATTTACAAACCAAGAGAGACCAATTAGAAAAAGATTTAAACACTTTTGAGTTTGTTGATACTGAGGATAAGAGAAAGTCATTATACATATAATCCTATTTATTTTCTTAACAAATTCTATATTTTAAGGAATTTTGTCAGGATTTTTAATTATGTGCGAAAAATTTTTTAACTTTAATTAATTTTAAAAATTATGAATTACGTTTGTGCTCGAAAAAGCTGTGGAAAAGAAGTCTCTAAAAAAGAATTAAACGCACTTCCAGGGATAAAATGTTCTCACTGTGGATTTCGTATATTATACAAAAAACGCCCTGATGTAATAAAACGGATTAAAGTTATCTAATTCTTCACCAATTTTATTGCTATTTCATTTTCAATGCTCTTTAGGGTTTTAAGTCAAATCTAAAGTGATTTACTATTTCCTTATACCTGTTCCTAATAGTTGCTTCGGTAACACCAGCAGCTAGTGAAATTTCTTTCTGAGTCCTCCTTTCTCCTTCTTGTATTGCTGCTACATATAACGCAGCCCCCGCCAGACCTGTTGGTGCTTTTCCAGCAGTTAAATGATATTTTTTAGCTAATTTTAATAATTCCGCAGCTCGGTTTTGAGTTCTACCCGAAAGTTTTAATTCAGCGCAAAAGCGAGGAATAAAATTAATCGGTGAAGAAACTTGAATAGTTACCTTCAATTCAGTTAAAATTAGCCTATAACATCGAGCTATTTTCTTTTTATCAACTAAAGCAAACTCGATAAAATCATCGAGAGTTTTAGGGATATTATTTAATCTGCATGATAAATAAATAGATGCTATCAACATTGCTTCAATTGACCTTCCACGTATAAGGTTCTTATGGGCCATTTTTCTATAAATGTGAGCTGCAGATTCTTTTAGTTCTTTTGACACATTCAATTGCGATGAAAATCGATCTAACTCGTTCATTGCGTAAGCTAAATTCCTATCTATCGATTTGTTAGTTCTCGTTCGAACATGCCATTTTCTCAATCGATAGACTTCGGCTTTCATTTTAGGGCTTATGCTCTTACCAAAAGCGTCTTTATTTTTCCAACCAATCATAGTACTTAGTCCTTTATCATGAAGCGTTAATGTTGTTGGTGCTCCTACCCTGACTTTTTTATTTGCTTCTTCTGAGGAAAAAGCTCTCCATTCTGGACCAGAATCAATAATATTTTGGCTTAAAACTAAACCACATACATTACAAACTATTTCGCCCCTTGCGTTATCAGAAATTAGATCTATATTCCCACATTCTGGGCATAAATTTAAATTATTTTGAGGCATTAAAAGATCCAATTACTTATACCCATATTAAGTTCAAATCCTTAATTCCTATAATTAAAATCATACATTTAAATGTTTGCGTTTTATGGATTTATCAGTTAATAAAAATCCTCTTTAAAAAAATTGGCTTATGTCATTTCATCAAAAATTTTTAATAAGATAGAAATTTCTAATTATATAATGCGACATTTTTATAAAAGTCACGGAAAGCACTGTTATCTTCGATCTTTTCAAACAATTTGTAAAAAGTGCGGTGCTGATGTTTTATACTGGGAATGTACTCATGGAAGTAAACTTTTTTTTGAATACCCCCCGTATGGAAAATTAATAAGGCATAATTGTCGGAAAGATCGTGGATTATTGAGGGGGGAAAAAAATTTTCCAATTGTTGTTAAAACACCTACGGCTCTATTAGGAGAACCATATTATAGTTGTGCTGTGTGTGGAAAAATGTTTAGAGATCAAGGTTCCTTAAAAGATCACTTTAATACACAAAGGAAAAATGACTTAGAGCATAAAATGTTTTCTGGTAATAAACTGTCATTCCAGAACATAAATAGTTCTATGAACAATTCATACACTAACCGTAGTACGGCTCAACATAAACCTAAGTTTGGAAGAATCAATATTAAGACATCAAAAGATGAATAGACCATTAACCACAAATTTTTAATACAAATTTTATAATTATATTTATACTATTATTATTATTAATTCTGTATACGATATTTTAATCTAAAAAATTGGAGAAAAAAATGCCAAATGATCCAGCTACCGTTATTTACAATTTAATACAAAAAGATCCAAGTATTATTGCTGCTGCTGTAGTTCAAGGAGGAGACAATATTCTTTACTCAACAGACAATTGGGATATTAGTGCTGATGTTGGTAAAGTAATCTCTAGCTGGAATAGTATGAACGCACAATTCGTAATGCTTTCAGGCGTGAAATATTCAGTTCTTCAGTGTACGTCAGAAAGACTAGTTGCTACTTCAATTCGAGGTGAAGGACACATTATAGGGTCGAAAGACGAAGAACATAAAATACTTATTTATCTCGAGCCCGATGGGGAACCTATGGGAGCTACAATGGATACAGCAAGAGCGGTTTCAGAATTAAGCTCAAAACAAAGTTACGTAGATCCAAATTCCCAATTAGGGACTGCTGGTGAAAAAATTCAGCCAAATGTTGGAGCCAACATAGATCCTCAACTGAAGGGAGAGGTTCAGTCGTTTTTAGAATGGATTAAAGACAGCGAGGGTCTTTCGGGATACATAAATTATTATCTTCAGCAAAACAACACATCTATCATATCAGAGCTTTCAAAAATATATTCTGAGTTAAGGCAGATTTTTGGAGTTTAGGTTCTCACGAGCCTATGTACAAAGATATAAAAGATTTATGATAAATATTATTATAGAGTTTGAGTATTAAATATAGTGGTATAATTGGAAAATCCAAGGAAAGACAATAAAAAACCTACAATAATCAAAAATTCACCTCAAAAATCAAATCCTAAATTTTCCAGAGAAAAAAATAAAAACCAGAAGAAATCTCTTACTAAAAAAAAGAAAAATATTGTAAAATCGAATTTAGATATCTCAACTGTAGAGGATGTTGAATTAGGAATCCCACTAGTTCCAGAATCGCCAAAAAAGAAGAATAAGCTAACAATTAATTCTCCAGGGTTATCTGCTGATCTTTTGCAAAAATTGAAAAGGTTAGAATCTGATAATATTAAAGTTGTTTTAGTAAATTGTGAACGATGCAGGGAAATAATTCCAGTACCCATCCCTAAAAATTATGTTATCAAATCTGACTTACCTGTCGTTCCAATAAGCTATGTTCATAGTAATTCTCATATGAAAGATCAACATTGTATTACACTTCATCTTGATCATGATTTTGACATCCGTAGACAGCGGATTTCTGATGTAGTTTTTTCTCCTGAATAGTTATATTTATCTTGATTTCTAATTTAAACCCTAATTATTAAATGGTTGAGTTACAATCTTTAGCTATAAATAAATATGTTTTAACAATATCTATTATGGTTAAGACAACCAACTAGAAAAAATCGCTATTAGGATAGGAATTAAACATAGTAAGCTGATAAAATAAATAAAACTGTTTTTCCACTTTAAATCGTTTGGGTTTAATATAGTATTACAATTATCGCAATATTTAAGATTGACATAAGAAATTTTATTACCACAATAATAGCAGGTAGTATTTCCATTATTTTCTCTAATCGAATAATTTTCCTCAGATTCTAACATTCAATATTAATGATGAATTTGATTTAAAAGAATTAAAAAAATGCTAACAATTATAATATATATTCTAAAGTTATATTTAATTATAAAATCATTGATTTATAGGTGATTAAACTATTTCTGGTTACATCGGTAAAAATATTAGGCTAGAACGAATATTTAATAGAGAAACAAAAAGAACAATTATAGTTCCTATGGATCATGGATTAACATTAGGCCCTATTAAAGGAATAGAAAGAAATTTAGGAGAAATGGTTAACAAAATTGCCTTAGGTGGCGCTAATGCGGTTTTAGGACATGTTGGGATTCCACTTTATGGTCATAGGGGATATGGTCCGGATATCGGATTGATACTACACTTATCAGGATCCACATCATTAAGCCCAGAATCAAATTACAAAGTCTTAGTAAATAATGTATTAGAAGCCGTAAAGTTAGGTGCTGATGGCGTATCTTTACACATTAACATTGGAACTAAAACCGATCCAGAAATGTTAGAGATCTTGGGAAATGTTTCACGCGAATGCAGAGAATTTGGGATGCCACTTTTGGCAATGATGTATCCTCGTGGAGAAAATATTGATAATGAGTACGATGTTCAGGTTGTTAAAATCGCCGCAAGAGTTGCTGCGGAACTCGGAGCAGACATAGTAAAAACGAATTGGACAGGAGATCCTGATTCCTTTAAAGAAGTTGTTGCAGGTTGTATGGCACCAGTTATTATCGCCGGAGGCGTAAAGGCAAGTGTGAGAGAACTTTTAGAAGTAACTAAACAATCCATAGAAGTTGGCGGAGCAGGCGTAGCGTATGGGAGGAATGTGTTTCAAGCAGAAGATCCTACAAAAGTTGTAAAAGCACTATATTTAGTTGTTCATAGAAATTACGAAGTAAGTGAAGCCATGAAAGAAATTAGGATTTAAAACACTATTTTTACGATTAAGGTAATATTTTAAAATGAAACCAATTATTGAAAAACGGAAGCAATTTGATAGTATTTTTTTATATATTTCTATTTTTAAATTAGTTAAAAGTTATCTCGTACTTATTTCCGATGAAGAAGGTATGGGTATCGGAACCGTAACGTTAGGAATCCCACCCATAATTGAGAATGTAAAAACTTCTTCCGCGTCTCACCAAATATTTGGAGTTCAAAGTAATATTTTAAGTAAGATTATCGTCGAAAAGATTTCTTCCTACCTCAAAGAGCCCGTATTGCTGCTACTTTTTTTAAAACACATTAAAGAAGATCAAGAGGTTACCAAACCTTTAATGGAATTACTGAAGGAAGCATTAATTGAAATTCCTCAGAATTAAATAAAGTAATAAATATTGTAGAAATACCCTTACGAGTTCCTATTCTTGATGTAAATATTAAAAATGCAGGGAAGGGGATTTGAACCCCTGTAGACCTATGTCAATGGATCTTGAGTGTGGCTCAAGAACTACATTATTATGTGTTCTCGATTGTGTCCACCGCCGTTGACCGCTTGGCTATCCCTGCTACTCTAAGGTGTTATTTATCGAATTACTATCAAGTCATTGTTAAATAGAAGATGGATGCACAATTTTGCTTGATTTTTACCCTGTGAAAAGAAACATGAATACGAAAACAACTGCCATCATACCAAACATGAATATCATTTGAACTCTGCTTTTCTTTTTCCGCTTTTTTTGACTGATCTGATAATTATCTCGACAATTTTGGCTACAAAATTGCTTATCTGTTGGCATTGCTTTTCCGCAAATAGGACAATGGCTATGAGGTCCCCATTTCTTTTTAATCTGATCTTTCCAAGTAGATTGAGACATTCTCTTTTTACTCAAGTGTTAAGTTTTTAATTACTATGTTAGAAAAAGGTGCTAAATTTTAATATTTTATTATAAAAAAAGTTATTTCGTGATTGTTGTGCCTATATTCACTTTTTCGTTATTCCATAATTTTTTAAATTGATCTAGCTTCGAGCCCGAAATTACCGATACAACGACATTACTTCTTTTTAATATCTGTAAAGAAACTGCATCAAAAATCCTATATTCTCCCGCCGCAGCTTGAGTATCTTCGGACATTTCTAAAATAATTTTTTGAAGGGAATCGTAATTAAGTTCTCTCAATAATTGTGCGTCATCAAATACTTTTGGATCTTTATCGTAAATGCCATCAACATCAGTGAGGATTACTAATCGCTTTGCTTTTAAAAACTCTGCTACTTGAATAGCTACAGAAGTCGTTGATTGTCCCGGTTGTAATCCTCCCATTACTGCAACTTTATGTGAATTAAGAGCAACCGCTAGTTCTTCGAAAGATTTTGGAACCTGAGGATAAGCAAACTCTTTCATGTTAGCTATCATTAATCGAGAGTTTATACGCGATATATCAATTCCTATCATATCACATAATACTTCATTGTCAGTAAATCCTCTTATTGCTTTAATGTATTGTCTAGCGATCGTTCCTCCTCCACAAACGATAACGATTGAATCGTAATTTTTGTTGTTTTTTATTATATCGCAAAATTCGGTAATTTTTTCATAATTTATAGTTCCCCCTTCAGAAAATAGAAGAGAGCCCCCAAACTTTATCACAATATTCTTTGTCATAATAAACTATAATTGATTTTTATTTTTTAATTATACATATAATTAAATTGGGAAAAGTAAATATTTATTGGGTATGGTAAGTAATACAAATAAAATTATTGTTGAAGTTCCCCACCGTATTTCGGGTTTTTTTGAAATTGTAGATAAAGAAAACGGAATTCCAATTAAAAATCCGGAAAGAATTGGCTCTCGAGGAGCCGGGTTTAACGTAAGTGGCGTCGGGAGAACACTTGTATCATATGAAAGGCTTGAAAAAGAAGAGGATAGTCAGTGCTCGATATACATTAATAAAGAAAAATTAGACAATAAAGCAGAAACAACATATTTCATATTCGATTATATTAGAAAACTGATTGATTACCCTATTATCGTAAAAATAGAACACTCGTTTGATTTACCCGTTGGTTGTGGGTACGGAGCAAGTGGTTCAGGAGCATTAGGAACGATTTTTGGACTGAATAAACTATTGAACCTAAACTTGACTAATTTAGAAAGCGGAAGGATAGCTCACATTGCTGAAGTGGTTAATAAAACGGGATTAGGTACTGTTTGTGGTCAATTAGGAAAAGGTTTGTGTGTTTTAAAAGAACCGGGTTATCCTTGTACTTACGAGCGTATAAAACACCCAAATGATCTTTTAGTCATTTGTGGCTCTTTTGGAACGATAAAAACCAAATCAATATTATCAGATGAAAGTTTAAGTTCAAAAATAAAGCAAGCTGGAAAACTTGCGTTGAGTGAATTAATGTCAGAGCTTAATTATAGGAATTTTGTTAAAGTTTCATTCCAATTTGTAGAAAATACACAAATCATGAATATGTTAAATTTAGAGAAAGTAAGCGATCTAATAAACGATTTATGGAAATTGGATATAATAGGAGCAAGTATGAATCAATTAGGTCGCTCTGTTTATGCATTTTGTAAAAAAGGAAAAGAAAAGGAAGTGTTTGAAATCTATAACACATATAAGCCTGATATAAAAACATTTAAATTAACAATTAATAACGAACAGGCCCTAAAGTTTAATTAAAAAAGAAAGAAAATTAAATAGTGGGCCTATAAAGAGCATTAAAGTAAATTACTCTTATAAGCGGCACCAAATTAAGGTATTGCTCCAGCTTGACCAGGCATTTTATCCACCATATATATGAATTTTAATGTTTTTAACCTATTCTTAGAAGTTTAAATACGAATCCAAATAACTTCTTTCTCTTACACATTTTAATTTCAATTAGTTTATTTAAACTTCAATAAAATTTAGTCAATTCTCATTTTCAGGAACTTAAGAATACTCTTTTGAAACCATTTAAATTTAATCATACTTTAAGAATAGCGTTAGGTTAAATCAGATGGTAAAATTGGATTAACAAGTAAATTTCGGAAGTCTTTTAATGAAGGAACATCTCCGTATTTCTGTAAAATATTAATTCCAATGTAATACATAAAAGCGTTATTTGAATGTGCGGGATTTGACATTCTTTCTATTCCTGTAATCAAATCTTCATCGCTAAAAACTTCAAGATTTTTTCCATATCGCATTAGTTCTTTCTCATCGTACTTATCAACTAAAGCATGATATGCAAAATTATACCAAAAAAGAGGAATTTTCGCTTTTACAATATCTTGTAGTTCCAACTCTTCAAGAGATACCTCTTTTAACGGATCTGAACAAAATTCATTTAACCCAATTTCTGCTACTTCTTGATTTGAAAAGAGTACAGAAATCGCTTTTTTGGCAATTCCTTCTGAAATTATTAATTTTGGTGAATGGAGAATCAAAATGGAATGTTCAAATTGGTTTAACTCGCGATAAAGTCTCTCTTCCTTTATAGCAAACTCAGTATGATGTCCTGGATATGCTTCATGAGAGGAATATGTTAAAAACGCAGTCCAATACATTTGGTATTTAGGATTAACCTCAATTCGACTAACAAATTTACCCAAGTACCAATTATAGCAGCTCCATTTTACTTTTTCGCTTGAATTATTATTTTTTACTACATCTATAATTATTCTTTCGTTTTTTGGTAATAAATCTATGAATAATTCCTTAGTTTGTTTTTCTGTTATGTCGACTGCTTTCTTAAAGAAATTATAAACTTTTGATTCAGGAACTTTACGAGTAATTCTTAATCTATTCATACGTTCTTCTAAACTTCCAGATCCTTTGTATGCATCCTCAATCTCTTCCTTTAAATTATCTAGCTCAGCTTCTTTAGCGGGTTGTAAATCTACATCATAAAGTTTTATAAATTGATCTTTAATAGAAATATCAGAACTTTTTAAAATTTCTATTGAGGTTTTCATAGCTACTAATAACTTTTCGATATACCGTTCGCGTTCTTTGTCGTAACCTTGAGCTCCCAATTGTTTTATTAAATTGTTGGAGTCATTTAACAATTTGTTTGGAGCTGTTAGAGATTCATGATCTACAATTTGCCGGAGTTTTTCCGGACCAAAATAAAAATCGACATAACCTTTAATATGTTTGTCAATTCTGAGTGCTAATAGTAAAAAATCTTCTCCAAACTTGGAAAGTTTTGCCATTTCTAACAGATAACAAGAAAATCTTGTATAAAAAGTTTTATAAAACTAATTATCGAACACTATTTGTTTTTGCTGAATTTAATGATTTGGATTTTATTGTAGCAGCCTCTACTGCTCCAATTAATGTGGCTCTTATCTTTGCTGATTCAAGTTCGTGTATAGCAGTGATAGTAGTGCCTCCTGGAGTTGCTACCATATCTTTCAGTGCTGCGGGGTGCATGTTTGTTTCCAATAGAAGTTTTGCAGAACCTAAAGCGGTCTGAGCAGCTAGTTTTAGGGCAATGTCCCTAGGTAATCCCATTTTTACACCCCCGTCAGCTAAAGCTTCAATAATTATAAAAATATAAGCAGGACCACTTCCGGATAAACCAGTTACTGCATCTAAATGTCTTTCTTCTAATTCTACTACCATCCCTACAGAATTAAAAATTTTTTTAACAAACTCTAGTTGGTATTCTTTGACATTTTCATTACGAGCTATCGCTGTAGCGGCTGCCCCTACAAGAGCGGGAATGTTAGTCATTATTCGTATTAATGATACGGGTTTAGTAATTATTTTAGTAATGTGAGTAAAAGAAACTCCCGCTGCAATAGATACTATTACATGCTGCATAGATATTGCCGTTTCTATTTCTCTCAAAACAATATCCATTACTTGAGGGATAACAGCAATTAAGACATGTTTAGAAGAATTAACTAAATCGGTATTACTATTAGCACAATCTACATCTAAGTCTTTGGATAGATTGTGCAATTTCTCTTTATCTACATCAAAAATTATAATTTTGTTCTTATCAATCGTATTAGTAGAAATTAGTCTTTTTAAGAGAGCAGAACCAATTTTACCAACACCAATTATTCCTAATTCCTTTTCGTACATAATAACAAATCAACAATGTAACCAAATTAATATTATTAAAATGAACTAAAAATATGAGTATTTAATTACTCATTTTATCTATTTTTAAAAGCTTTAAGCATATAACTCAGCTTTTAACTCTTCTATGAGATGTCCTTTAATCGTTCCATTATTCCTGTCATATCCTTCACATACTATACTCCTTACGCCAATTATATCGGGCATTATCTTTTTTACCATTGGGAGGGAGTCCATCATTAAATACCCCGCTAAAGCGACTTCTAGATTGAGTTTTTTTGCTTTCTTTTTAAACAGCTTTAATTGCTCAACGCTTAAAAAATCAAATAAACCTTTTCCATCTTTGATGAATGTATCAAGCATCACTATATTGGCCCCAGATTTGGCTGCAATATTTGGGAGTAATAAAAAATCTGGTGATGAATTCATCCTTATTCTGTCTGCATACCCGGCTACTACAATTTTTATATTTTCATTATAGGTTTTTACAGCTTTCACAACATTTTTCATTAAATATATACAATCATCCTCTGTAGTTGATTCTTTAAGACCTATTTTAATAATATCAGCTCCGGATACTGCTGCGCCTAAAGCGGCCAAAGAAGCTGATCCAGGTAAATTTGGGAAGTCCCCTATGGCTGCACTTAATAATTGAGAACTATTTGGAGGTATTAAACTCTTCATTTTCTTTATAATCCACGGAAAATTAGCTCCTAAAGAACCTTCAATGGGATTTTTACAATCTATGTAATCTACATCTTTTTGTTGAACTACAACTTTAGCTTCTTCTAATGATTTAGGGCTTACAAGCAATCTGATACTTTCTCGCATAACCGATCACTTATTATATGAAGGGATTTAAATTGACCAAATTATCTAATTAGATACTTCTAATACAATATCTTTTATACTTCAAGTTATAAATTATCTTTTATTTTAGGATATTTAAAATTTGATTAAAAATGTTAAAGACAGAAAATGATATAAAAATTTAAATTAAATAATTATTATTAAATATCAAAAAAATTATGAATTATTATGTCTCCGAAAGAAATCACAAAAGTCGATATAACAAATGAAGTATTCAGAGAACCATTTGAAGTGATTAAACAAATATCCTCAAATTTAGATGGGTTGAAATATACTAAAGTAATTCAAACATTTGTGATGGAAGATCGAAGGTTAAACCTCTCGTTAGAAAACGAGGGATCCAGTTATTTTAAGGGTAAAGTGGTTTGGATTGGGAATCGTAAAGATGATAGTGAGGGAACTATCTTTTGTGTTGATACCCGAACCGAATTGAAACAAATTAATCCTACAGCGGAAAACACAGATAATATTGTGCTCGATATAAAAAAAGAAGTAATACGGATTTCTACGGCATCAAAAACAAAGTGTGCAGTGTGTGGAAAGAATATCGAGATTTTTGACGAAGTGGCTGGCTGTCCAATTTGCGAAGCGAAAGCTCATAAGGATCACATAACCGATTGGGTTAGAATGAAGCACGCTTGCCCCGTATGTAAGAAATCTTTAAATGTTTCAAGCTCGGGTGTTATTTTTATTGATTAACTTTTGAGAAAGCTTCTTAGTTCTTCGATTTTTATAGACCCGTCGTGTAAAGCTGTCCCAATCAGAACCCCTGAGAAGTTATTACTTTTATATTCCTTAATATCTTGAATGTCTTTTATTCCACCTCCAACAAGTATTTCACCGTTAAAAACTTCTCTTATCTTTAAATAAAGCGCGGGAATTCCTCCCATTTTCTGTCCAACTTTAAAGAGATCAAGTAAAATTATATTATTTACGCCTAAATCTTCAATTTTAGGAACAATTTCAAGTATATTTTGATTCCTAATTTCCTTTATATTAGTTAGAATAACTTCGTTGTACATATCGATGCTTACGACAATCTTATTAGTATCAAAAAGTTTTAAACACTCTGTAATAACTTTTAGGTCTCTTAAGGTTTCTAATCCTAAAACCAACGATTTTAGATTAAGTCTACAATATGTTTCTATATTCTTATTGGTTTTTATTCCGGGGTCAATTATGATCTCAACCCCAGGAATATCGAGTATTTTTGAAAGGATTGTGATATTAGGCTTTCTTTGAAGTATAGCATCCAAATCGGCAATGTAAAATTCGTTGAATAAATACTCATTTTTTAATTTTAATGCAATTCGTATTGGGTTACTATCATTAATTAAAACTGATTTCAATGGTTTATAATTTTCTCGTTCTCCTTTGATTGCGTGCACAGCTTGAGAATTTAATATATCAATAACTGGAATAATCCTGAATCTATTCATAATTACGACAAAAATATGATGTTTGATTTAAATTATCAATAACAAATTACCAATATGAGATACTCTTTTTTTTTAAAAATAATGATTAATTAAGTATTAAATAATTTCATTTTTAAAGTATAAAATCTAATTTTATCTTTGAATAAAGAAAACTAAACAAAATAGTGAGAGAAATGAAGAGTGAAGCGTACCTTAATAAAATTATTGAAGATACTGGACTTTCTAAAAAGGAAATACAAAGTTTAGTGGAAGAGAAAAAAGAGGAATTAAAGGGCTTAATTTCAGATGAAGGGGCATTGTTTGTAATAGCTAAAGAACTAGGAGTAGAAGTTTCAGGTGAAAATCAAGAGCTTTTGAATGAAATCGAATTAAACATTTCTGACATTACCTTGAACATGAAAAATATTGTATTAGTTGGTAGAATTAAGGATATTTTCAATCTCAATAGTTTTAATAAAAGCAATGGGGAAGTCGGATACGTGGGATCTTTTCAATTACATGATAATACAGGGGATATTCGAATTGTATTATGGGACGACCAGGTAAATGTTTTTAAAGACGAACGATTTGAGAAAAATGAAATCGTTAAAATCTTGAATGGAAATGCAAAACAAGGAAGATATGGGGGAATAGAAATTCATGTTGGAAGATTTAGTAAAATTATTTTAGCCCCTGAGGATGTTAATTATAAGAAATACACCAAAATAAAGGAAGAATTTAAATTAATAAATGAGATTAACGAAAAATCAGGATCTATAACAATTGAAGGAAAAGTGATGAATCGTTTCCCGGTACGCGACTTCATTCGGAAGGACGGCCAAAATGGAAAGGTAAGCTCGATATTGGTCCGGGATTCATCAGGTAAAATTAGAATAAGTTTTTGGAATGAGGATATCGATAAAATAGAAAACATTGAAATAGGTGATTTCATTTCTCTCAGTAACTTAAATCCTAGAAAAAGTAATTTTACTGAAGGTCAAATAGATTTACACGCAACTTCCTGGACACAAATTACGAAAAAAGACAAGGAAGTAAAGTTTGACGTACAAAAAATTGATAGCATCGATACACTTCAAAATCAAAAGGGTTACATATCTTTTCAAGGAATAATTTCAGCAATAGATGATTTAAGGAGAATAACTTTAAAATCTGGTGAAGAAATTTCATTATTAGGGTTTAATGTGAGTGATAATACTGATTCTATAAGAGTTACAGCCTGGCGGGAGAAAGCAGATGAACTTTCAATGTCCCTGAAGAATGGAGATGGAGTTTTGCTGAAAAATGTTGAACTTAGATATAGTAACTATTCACAGAAAAACGAAGTAACCATTGCTATTGACTCGAGTATAGAAAAAATAGATTTAGAGATTGAAAATATTAAAGTATCTGAACCATCGTCAAAATTCAAACAAGGTAATTTTTCAGGAAATTTTACTGATATTAGCACTATCCAAAGCTCTGGATTTTTTGAAATAAAAGGTGTAATATCTAACGAATTAAAAAATATCAGATTTTACGAAGCCTGTTCTGAATGTAGAAGAAAAATAGATAATTGTACATGTGATAAAGCAGGCAATAAAAAACTTACAATGATTACTAGTCACTTTCTTGAAGATGAGAGTGGAAAAATTAGAGCGACATTTATTGGAGAAGCAGCAGAGAAATTAGTTGGAGAAAAAGCAGAGATAATTGTAAAGGTTAAAGACACTCCCGATTATGAAAAATTGTTGAAAAAGTTTTCTTCAGATATCATTGGTAGGGATATTATGATTAAAGGCCGAGTAAAATTTAATGATTACAGTGATTCTTATGAAATAGTGGCTTCAAACTTTCAAGATATTAATGTTGATGATGATTTAGAGAATCGAATAAAAGAAATTATGACTTAAATACATAATAATAATTAAAACCATCTACATCTATCTTTTTTCTAATTCATTAAATTATAATTAGATAAAAAAGTTAAATGTATTGAAAAGAACTATGAAACAAGTAAATATTGTTGGGTTAGGGGAAGTAGTTCTAGATTGGGTTGCTGAAGTGCCCCATTTTCCAAAACCGGATGAAAAAATTGATGCTTTAAGTGAAAATTATTTTCCTGGTGGAGTCACTGCTAATTATTTAGTGGCTCTAGCTAGATTAGAAGGTCGTTGTGGATTTATTGGAGCCGTTGGAGATGACTCGTATGCCGATTTGTTAATCGATGATTTTTTAAAAGAAAACATAGATACAAGCTATATTGTTAGAAAATTCAATAAAAAGACGCCAGTTAACTTTATTTTTGTGGCTAAAGGCGAAAAAACTATTATTCAATCTCCACATATGCAAACAACAAGATTAGACATTGAAGAATTACAAGAATCCTCCATAGTAGATTCTAAACTATTGCATACTACTATTATTCATCAGGAATTAACTGAGAAAGCACTTGAAATAGCAAAGAATAATGAAGTAAAAGTAAGTATCGATTTAGAGTCTCAAATTGCATTAAGGGGTTGGGATAAATTAAAAAATATTCTACTAAAAGCGGATGTTTTACTTCCGAACAAAGAAGGGGCAAAGTTAATTACAAATAGCGATACTCCTCAAAAAGCAGCGAAAATTTTAGTGAAAAAAGGGGTACCTATAGTAATTATCACATTAGGAAAAAATGGTGCTTTATTAACAACAAATAATTATCAAAAAAAGATACCTGCTTACCATATAGAAAATCTTGTAGATACAACAGGTGCAGGTGATACTTTCAACGGTGCTTTTTCTTTAGCTTATTGGATTAAAGGTTGGGATTTAGAAAAATCCTGCATGTTTGCCAATGCAGCAGCTTCATTAAAAATACAAAAATTAGGTGCGAGAACTGGAATGCCAAACAATCGAGAAATTTATGATTTTCTAAAAGAGAACGAAGATAATTTCTTTTAACCTTTATTATCGTATTTTTTTATTTCATAGGATAAATTACACAGATGTTATTAAATTTGCTACTATTTGTAAGCAAATCCAATTTCTGTATATGAAAATCTTTTGAATCAGATACATTTTCTTCATTATATGGCCACTTACCTATTAACATATCGCCCATATTTTTTATATTTCCTACTAAAAAGCCCTCTTTCTTTCCATCGTTTAATTTCGTGTAGAGAATGGTGATATAATAATTGATCTCGATTTTAATGGATGGATTCCCATTTTTTATTACCTCTTTTATATTTTGAAAGTGGACGATATTAGAATCTTTCTGGCTCAAAACTCTCAGAGTGGTAAAGAATTGAGAAGAAATTTGAATTTGATTATCACTAAATATATCTTTAAAGGTTAGCGAGTATGAATCGCTAGAATCCTCTTTTGTCCCTTCAAATATAACCTTGTAAAATATCGAGCTCATTGAATCCTATTTTATTATTTTTTGAAATTACGAGATTTTAAAAAAAACAAATGAACATCTAACATTTAAAGTATCGTTAATACCGTCCTTTCTTTATCATACGTTCTTGAATGATAATATTTTCCTCGGGGAATCCTAAATCTATTAGAAATTTTTTCAGCTTGAATTTGTGATCGCCTTGAAGTTCGATTTCATTACCTCTCACAGTCCCTCCAGAAGCACATTTTCTCTTAGCTTGCGTAAGAATATCTTTTAGATTCGCATCTATGTTCCCTTGGAATTTGATAACTGAAACAACTCGCCCCCATTTACGTCGATCGTTAGAAATAATAATTTGTTGTTCATCTGCGCTTAAACTATCGCATATACATAAGTCTTTTGGAAAACTACATATTGGACAAATATCGTCGTCTTTAATACTCTTTTTTCACAACCTTTATTATTGTAACATATAAAAATACAATACTAAAAAATAATAGACCTAAATCTTATAAAAACCTTTTTTTATTTTAGTTTTGAATAATTTTAAAAATGCAAAGTTTTATACAAAGTGTAGTTTGGATTAAAATTGTA
>Ga0307377_10002968_pt1 | contig 19566 bp, 15 predicted proteins | sample TR3MG_FD_202535 | JGI IMG/M metagenome (GOLD analysis project Ga0307377, IMG submission 202535) | Soil microbial communities from Risofladan, Vaasa, Finland - TR-3 | ecosystem: Environmental > Terrestrial > Soil > Coastal area > Acid sulfate soil | place: Finland: Risofladan, Vaasa | collected... | reverse complement strand
AATTCCGGCGTCATCACGGGTCAACTCAGCGACGGCACCAACTACACCACCAACGGCCCCGTGCCGGTGCTGGCCGACGAGGTGACCACCCTGCGCGGCGACAACGTGTCGGTGAACTTCGCCAATCCCTCCAGCCTCGCCTCGTCGCTCCTGCCCTACCTCATCTGGATCCTGATCTTCGGCGGGTTCATGGTCTTCCTCTCGCGTCAGGCCAAGGGTCAGATGAACGGCATGATGTCGGTGGGCCGATCCAAGGCCAAGCAGTTCAACCAGGACCATCCCAAGACCACCTTCGCCGACGTCGCCGGCTACCTCGGCGTCAAGCAGGAGATCAGCGAGGTCGTCGAGTTCTTGAAGACACCGACGCGCTACACCGCGATGGGTGCGCTCATCCCCAAGGGCATCTTGCTGGTCGGTCCCCCGGGTACCGGCAAGACCATGCTGGCGCGGGCCGTCGCCGGCGAGGCCGGCGTGCCCTTCTTCTCGGTGTCGGGTTCGGACTTCATGGAGATGTTCGTGGGCGTCGGTGCGAGCCGGGTGCGCGACCTCTTCTCCACCGCACGTAAGGAATCGCCCGCCATCGTCTTCATCGACGAGATCGACTCCATCGGGCGTAAGCGCGGTGCGGGTCTCGGGGGCGGTCACGACGAACGCGAACAGACCCTGAACCAGATGCTCAACGAGATGGACGGCTTCGACCCCACCGAGGGCGTCGTGGTGATCGCCGCGACGAACCGTCCCGACGTCTTGGACCCCGCACTGCTGCGTCCGGGACGCTTCGACCGCCAGATCGTCGTCCCGTTGCCCGACCTGGACGAACGACTGCCGATCCTGCAGGTGCACGCCAAGAACAAGCCGCTGGACCCCTCGGTGTCCCTCGAGATGGTCGCGCGCGGCACGCCGGGCATGAGCGGGGCCGACCTGGCCAACCTGGTCAACGAATCCGCCCTGCACGCGGTGCGCCGCCACGCGACGATGATTTCGATGGAGGACTTCGAGATGGCGCGCGACCGCGTCATGATGGGCCAGCAGCGAGACACCATGGTCCTGCGCGACGAGGAGCGCGAGCGTATCGCCTTCCACGAATCGGGCCACGCCCTGCTGGCCTACGTCCTCGACAAGACCGATCCGCTACACAAGATCACGATCATTCCGCGCGGCATGGCGCTGGGCGTGACCATGACCCTGCCCGAGGAGGATCGCTACATCATGTCGCGCCAGCACCTCGAGGATTCCTTGTGCATGCGCATGGGCGGTCGAGTCGCCGAGCTCCTGGTCTACGGCGACCTCTCCACCGGTGCCGCCGACGACCTGCAACGCAACACCGAACTCGCCCGACGCATGGTGCGTGAGTGGGGCATGTCCAAGGAGATCGGGCCCATGGCGTGGGGATCGAACAACCAGGTCTTCCTGGGCGAGGACCTCATGCACACTCGCGACTACTCCGACCACACCTCACAGATCATCGACGACGAGGTCGAACGCATCCTGCGCGAGCAGGAATCGCGGGCCATCGAAGTGCTGACCCTTCACCGCCGCGGCCTCGAGGCCCTCGCCCGGGCGCTGCTCGAGCACGAGACCATCGACGGCGACACCGCCGCGCACCTCATCGACGAGGCCCACGGTGAGCCCGTGCACCCCGTGGGCACCAAGACGGTGAGCGCGCTGGGTCTGGGTCAGGGCAACGCCGACCCGGCCGAGGGATCCTCGAACGGCAACCACGCTCCCGCGCCGTCGCCCGTGGGCGCGGCGGCGCCGACCTGGCAGCCGCCGACCCTACCCGCCGTTTAGCGCCGACGTCAGCGTCACCCCGGCGGGCGACGTCGAGAGGGTGGCGCTCACCACCAGGGACGCCGTCGCGCTAGTCAGGACCAGTGTCGAACCCCGCAACTTCGCGCGACCCCCGAGCAGGACACCCAGCGACGCCGAGGCCCGCGCGCCCAGCGCCGTGGTGCCCGATGACGTCAACGTCCCGTGATGGCGCAACGTCCAGCTCACCAGAGTCTTCGCCGCCGAGACGTTCGTGACCACCGCCCGATCGAAACCACCGCCGGTGACGTCGGCGAGGACCGCGCGTGAAACGGGAGAGCCCAACGGGCTCGACGTCAGACCCTCCTGGGTCCCGGTGACCAACGTCACGTCCACCGCCTGGGTCGAGGTCATGGTGAGCGTCGCCTCACCGGCGGCGGGGATGGCGGTGTTGGGCGTGATGACGATCATCGCGCTGTGATAGGGCCGCAGCTCGGTCGATTGCGCGGCCACGTGGAACTTGCCGAGCTTGACCTTGAGCGTGACCGTCGCGGGCGCCGGACCCGGATTGGCGATGCGCACCTGGGCGATGGCCCGGTTCGCGGTGGTGACGAGTGGCAGTATCCCCGTCGACGCCAGGAGGGTCGTGCCGTAGTTGAAGGAGGCGACGTTCTTGGAGACCTGGTCGCCCACGGCGACCAGCGAGCCCCGCAGCACCGTCACCTGCACACCGAAGTTCTGGGTCGCGACGATCTGCTCGCCGAGGTTGAGGGTCATCACCGCGTGGGGGCCCACGCTGACCCCCTGGAGCGATGCCGGCGACGAGAAGCCGCCGGGGGTGAAGGCGGTGACGTTGAACACCGCCGCCGTGGCGGTGGGGTTGTACACGCTCAAGACCGCCGAGGAGCCCACCGTGGAGTCGAAGCCCGAGGCGTACCAGTTCGTCACCCCCTGGTTGACGCACGGTGACTGGGTCCCGAAGCGCGAGGCGACCTGCACCGCGCTCACGCCGCCGCCATCGATTTGTGCGGCGAGGGCGTAGGTCTTGCCCACCAGCAGATTGGTGGGGGCCACCGACTGACGCGCGTAGGGCCCCAGGGTGAAGGCCGTGGCCACCGCCGACGTCGCGCCGGTGGCGAAGGCGTGCACCAGCACCTGGCGCGTGTCCGCGGTGGTGTTGATGAACGTCACGACACCGCGCAGTCCCCCGCGCGCGTTGGTCAGCCCGGTGCAGTAGAGGGCGCTCGACTGCGCCGCCGGCGACGCCGCGCCGGTACCGGCGACGACCGGATTGGTCGCGACGCCGCGGTCGTTGAGCACGCCGACCGTCGCGAGGACGATCAGCACGGTGGCCAGGAGCGGCAGTCCGGACTTACGCATCGGCGTCTTCTCGTGCGCGAGACCGTCGCGGGCCACGCGTGTGGCGGGCCCGTCGCGGGCGACCGGTGAAGAGCCACTCGAGGCGATGCACCCATCCAAAGCCCAGCCAGACGATCGACCACATCGACAACGTGAACAACGCCAACAACCCGTTGAAGGGGAACTGGTGCAGACTCAACGTCGCCACCACCGGCGTCGTCGACGCCGGGACGTCGTAGGCCCCGGCCCAGCCGTCGAGCGAACCGCGCGCGAGCGCGTGGCCGTTGACGCTGAGCGAGAACGCGCTCGCGGGGGCGAGGCCGACCTCGACCTGGGAACCACCGGCGACCGCGCCCGAGTTGGTGATGGGCGAGAGCACCGACGACCAGGGAGCGGACTTGGAGGGACGCGCCCGAACGATTCCGGCGAACTGGGCGTTGGCGAAGACCTGCACCGAGGACGTCGAGAGCTCCAGGGCGAGGTCGGTCTGGGCGCTGAGTGACGACGTCAGCAGTGCGGGTACCGAGCGCACCGGTGATGACTGCACGCCCACCAGTTGCGGGGCCGAGGCGTCCATGACGACGATGGCCGAAATGCCCGCCGGCGACAGCAGCTCCCCGAGGTTGACGGTGCGCCCCTCGAGCGCGAGGTTCACCGCGGCGATGATCTGGTCGGTGGTGCCCGAACTCGGCGAGGTGAAGAGGGTGTCACCACCGGGCAGACCGTTGGCCGAGGTCGCCGCGGCGAGGCCCGGGGCCACCGTCCATCCCGCGACGGGCAGGATCGACGGGTCCCCCAACCACAGGACCCGGTACTGCGTCGCGGTCGGCGGCGCGAGGGTCGAGAGCGACTCGGCGACCGACGTGGTGGGCAGGTCGAAGCGCCCGCTACCCAACGTGGCGATCCAGGCGAGGGGCGCGATGCCCATCGCTACCGCACTGAGTCCGGCGCCCACCTGGCGCCAGCCGAATCTCGCCGAGCGCACGTCGTTCTCCAATGCGGCGACGCCCAGACCCACGAGCGTCGCGATCGCCACACCGTAGAGCACGAGCAGGACGTCGAGGTCCGGGGCGAAGGTTCCGAGCCAGTGGTGGTCGCTCAACGTGATCACCAGCAGTGTCACCACGGCGATGACCGCCAACTTGGCGGCGATCGCCCGGCGCTTATGACGCGTCAAGATCAGCGCCACCAGGGCCAGCACGGGCCAGAGCCAGGCCCACCAATTGTTGCCGAAGCCCCCGTCGACGCCACGCACTAAGTCGGCGAAGGTGGGCGCCGACCACGGAGCACGCACGCCACCGAAGACGCCGAGCGCACGGCGCCCGGCGATCGCGGTGTCGACCGTCATCGGTAGCAGGAAGATGGCGACGTTCACGGCGATCGAACCGAAGAGGCGCCACGGCGTGGCCCGGGACCGCTCGTCGGGTTCGAGCCAGCGCGACACGGACACGCCCACGACGACCAGGGCCACCACGACCAGCGTGGCCGGCGCCATGGCCGTCACCACCGCGATCACCATGATGGCGCTCATCCGCTGCCCGGCCTCGCTCGTGCGCCACCCCCGGTGCCCGAAGGGCACCGGTTCGCTGAAGGGGGTCGCACGAAAGCCCGGGACGTCGAGGAGGTCGAAGAGTCGACGCACGATGAAGGGCAGTCCCGCGACCACGACGAGCACGTCGACACGACCCTGGCCGATCATGTTCAGACCGGTGGGTAGCGCCAGGTAGGCAATCGCGGCCACGATGCGCGCGCGATTGGAGGCGCGCCCCTTCAACAGGCGCGCCACGCCGATCGCCCCGATCGGCACCGCGGCGATCAACGCCAATCGCGGCAGGATCCCCATGCGACCGAGGACGAAGGTGCCGGCGAAGCCCAAGATACCGTAACCCGGCATGCCCGGAGCACCGGTTCCCACGCCGTTGGGCGACCAGGACGAGAAGAAGTGCCGCCACGTCGACCACCACGAGTCCAGCGGTGCGAGACGCCCCACCAGGGGCAGATGCATCGCGACGAGATTACGAGCGCCGATCGCCCACAAGAGGGCGACGGCGGCGATCACCAGCGCCTGGGAACGGAACGTCGTCAAGAACCTCGAGGGACGCACGCGATCGGTGCTCGAGGCGATTCCCTCGTCGAAGGCCTCGTCCTCGGCGAAGGCGGCGGCGAATCCCACACCGTCGGGGGTCTCGCCGCTGGGCCCCTCGGTCTCGTCCAGTGCATCGGGCAGGATCCCGCGGGCGCTCTGCAGGCCTTCGCCCACCAGCACGAGGAAGAACCTCTGGAGCCGGCTCGCGCCGGCCTCCTGCAGTCGCAGGAGTTCGGCGTCGGTGAGGACCCGCGACCCGCGTCGTTCACGCCGGCGTTCTCGGACACGACGTCGATTGTGGAACAGCCACGTCCACGAGCCCACGATGGCCCCCACCCGGTCGCTGTCGCGTCCGACCAACGCCAGTCCCAGCTCCATCAGATCCATCCCCACCAGCGTGAGCAACGTGAGTACCGTGCGCCAGAAGCGCCACCCGGTGGCCACCACCAGCAACTGGTGACGACGCAGGAGGAGTTGACGCGAGGCGTCGCGCGTCCCACGCGCCGCGATCGCGCGCTCGCCGGTCGCGATGGTCTCACGGTGCGCGACGCGCGCCTGGGGAGTGACCACGATGCGTGCGCCCACCACCTGCGCGCGCCAGCACAGGTCCAGGTCCTCACCGACGAGGGGGATCAGGGGGTCGAACCCACGCAACGTGCGAAACAGGTCCGAACGCACGAGCGTGACGCCCCCGGGCGCCACGAAGACGTCGCGCTCGAAGTCCTGTTGCCCGTGGTCGATTTCGCCCGCCTCCACCCGGTCGCGCACCACGCCGAAGCGGTCGCTGGTCTGACCGACGTGCAAGAGAACCAGGGGGTCGTCGTAGTGGACGAACTTCGGCGACACGATACCGGCATTCGTGCGAAACGCCGCTTCGACCATCAGCCCGACGCAGTCGCTATCCAGACGGACATCGTCGTGACAGAACAAGAAGAAGGCCGATCCCTCCACCATCAGCGACGCCTCGTTGCACGCCGCGGCGAAGCCGCGGTTCTGGTCCAGGATCTTCACGAAGGCCTGCGGGGCGACCGCCGCGGTGCGCGCCGCCACGTGTTCGTCCGACCCGTTCGCCACGACGAGCAGGCTGAGTTCCTCGTAATCCTGGGCGACGATCGAGGCCAGAGTGGTCTCGAGGCCGGGACCCGGACCAGTGGTAACGACGACGGCCACGACGGCCGGAGCACGGGATTCCATCAGGACATCAAGGCTAGTTCGCTTCGCCGACGACGGCGTGACGGCGTGGGCGCGCGCCGCGAGTTCGGAATGTCAACCCTCCGACGCCCTAGCGGGCCCGTTCGGCCTCGACGACGTCGTCGAGCGACGTCGCCAGGGGGATCATCGGTTCCCAGCCCGTGGCCTCGTGGAGCTTGTCGAAGCTGCCCCGGCTGACCGGCACCTCGACGGGACGCAGCAATTCGGGGTCGACCAACATCTCGAGACCCGGATTGATTCGCCGACGGATCTCCTCGGCGATGTCGGACAGCGCGACGTCGTGGCCCGACGCGACGTTGTAGGCCTCGCCCGCGCGCCCCCACTCGCCCAGCAACCGATAGGCGCGCACCACGTCGCGCACGTCGGAGAAGTCGCGGCGCGTGCTGAGATCGCCCACCATGATGAAGTGCATCCCCTTCGCGGTGGCGTCGAGCATGCGGCGCACCAGCGCGGGCACGACGAACGACGTCGACTGCCCGGGGCCGATGTGGTTGAAGGGCCGCGCGATGACGACGCGCTGGTGACGATGGCGCACCGCCTCGCGCGCCACCAACTCGGCTTCGAGCTTGCTGGTCGAATAGGGGTTCGCGGGCACCGCGGGCGAGTCCTCGCGCAACGGCAGTTGTTCCTCGCGCACCACGCCGTAGACCTCGGCGGAGCTCACTACGACGATGCGGGCCTCGGGCACCACCTCGTGGGCGGCGTCGAGCAGGTTCGCGGTCCCCAGGACGTTGACCCGGGTGTACTCCGCGGGTCGCTTCCACGATTCGGCGACACTGGTCATGGCCGCCAGGTGGTAGATCACCTCGGGTCGTGCCGCCGTCAGGGACCGCGACAGCGCACCACGACTCGTCACGTCGACCTCGCGATCGGCCACGATGACCTCGTCGCCGGCGTCGACGAGGTGTTGGACCAGGTAGCGCCCCACGAAACCCTGACCTCCGGTGATTAGTGCGCGCACGTCATTCTCCTCGTGCACGATGGTAGGCGACCAGGTGCTGATCGACGCAACGCGCCCAGGTGAAGGCCTCGGCGCGGGCGCGTCCCACCCGAGCGGCGAGCGCGCGCTCGTCGCTGGTGCGTTCGAGCAGCGAGAGCATCGCCGCGGCCAGGTCGCTCGCCGATCCGGCGGTCGTCAGCGTGGCCGCGCTGCCGGCGACCTCCTCCATCACCGTGGCCCGCGTGGTCACCACCGGCACCCCGCACGCCAGCGCCTCGAGCACGGGTAATCCGAACCCCTCGCCCCGCGAGGGGTAGACCGCGGCGCGCGAACCACGCAGCAGCGGGGCCAGCGCGTCGTCGGGGACGAAGCCCAGTCGTCGGATGCGCGCCGCGGCCGCGTGCGTGGTCAGGCCCGCTTCGACGTCGCTGATGCCCCAGCCGTGTTGTCCCGCCAACCACAGTTCGACCCGAGGATTCTCGCGGGCCACCTCGCTGAAGGCGTCGAGCAGCACGTCGATCCCCTTGCGCGGCTCGAAGGTCCCCACGAAGAGGAAGTACTCGACGTCGGTGCGAAGGCCGTAGCGCGTCATCACCCGCTCGTCGCCGGTGGCGTCGAGGCCGAAGCGGTCGAGGTCCACACCCAGGGGTGCGACGATCACCGGCGCGTGGCCCTCGAGCAACTCGTCGATCAAGCGCGCGGTGTACTCACTGACCGAGACGATCGCGCGCGCGTGACGGGCGGCGTAGTCGATCGCGCGACGAAAGAAGAGGACCTTGGCGCGCTCGTGCCATTCGGGATTGGTGAAGAAGGTCATGTCGTGGATCGTCACCACGCAGGGGGTGCTCCCGCGTCGCGGCATCGTGTAGTGCGGACCGTGCCAGACGTCGACGTCGCGCGCGACGCTCGTTCGCCCCAGGCGAGTGGCCTCGAAGAGGAGCCGCGCGGCGCGCGCGCGCGGGACGAGGGGGCTCACTCGTGCGTCGGGTGAATACCGGTGCCAGCGCTCCTCGTCGCCGCGGCGGGTGACGAGCGTCGTGTCGATACCGCGACTGGGAAGTCGGCGCGCCAGTTCGACGACGTAGCGTCCCGCACCGGCCGGTTGGTTGGGCACCGCCGAGGTGTCCAGGGCCACTCTCATTGCCACGCCTTGAGATGGTCGAGCGCGCAGTTGCGCCACGTCATGTGGGCCACTGACGTGCGTCGCCGCTCGCGGCTCGCCTCGTCGTCGCCCTGTTCGAGTGCGCGCAGGAGTCCCTGCGCGATCGATTCGTCGCTCAGGGGGTCGACGAGGATCACCTCAGGGTTGCCGTCGAGGCTCGGACAGTTGCTGCTGGCCACCACCCGCGATCCGGCGTGCAGGGCCTCCACCGGGGGCAGTCCCCATCCCTCGGCCCGCGGCACGTAGGCGTTGACCGTGGTGTCGCGGTACAGGCCGAGCAGGAGCGAGCGCTCCACCAGACCCAGCACCACCGCGTCACCGGTGTCGACCTGACCCCAACCGATGGGACCGGCCAGGACCAGTGGACCCAGGTCCGACGAGGTGCAACGCGCGAGGTGATGTGCGCGCACGAGTCGTTCCACGTTCTTGCGGGGCTCGCGAGTGCCCGCGTAGAAGGTGAAGGGCCCCACGACCCCGTGCGCCTCGAGTAGTTCGCGCACGCGAGCCGGATCGGCGGCCGCCACCGTGGCGTCGTCCACGCCCAGGCGCGCGAAGCGGATCCGATCGGGGTCGATACCGATCTGATAGAGCCGCACTCCCAACCGCGGCGAGGTGGTGATGATGCGCAGCTGCTCCGCGCGCAACAGGAACTGCAACCGTGATTCGTGGAAGCGGATGCCGTTGGGCGTGGACGATTCGGGTTCGTCGCGCCAGAGCAGGTCGTGCATCGTCACCGTGTGCACCGCGGTCTTGGTCCCTCCACCGAAGGGTCCCGCCACGGACGTCGCGTGCACGACGTCGGCGTCGCGGGGCACGCCAAAGGGGTAGCGCGGCCACAACTGGGTCAAGAGACGCAGCGACAACGCGGTCGTGCGCACGTCGATGCCCAGTTGGCGAACCGCCTCGGGGCGCGAACGCGGTCCCACGCCGATGACGTCGAGGTCCTCGTCCAGGCTCACCAGCCCCTCGACGAGTCCCCGCACGTAGGAGCCGATCCCCCCGGGCTGGGGCCGGTAGAGCTGGTCCACGCTCACGATGATGCGCCGGCTCACGTCCGACCCCGTTGCGCCATCTCGGCGTAGAGGCTCGCGTAGGCCGACGCCACGTTCCACGGGGAGAAGTCCGCGGCCCGCGCGAGTCCCGCGGCGACGAGGATGGCCCGGCGCGCCTCGTTGCCCCAGAGGTCCTCGAGCGCGTCCATCGCCTCGTCGTCGTGGTGGATCAACGCCGCGGCACCGCCCAATAGTTCGCGGTTGATGTCGATGGCCCGCGCGAGAGTGGGCACGCCGGCGCTGAGCGCCGCGATCGCGAAGGAGGGGAACCGGGCACCGTCGGAGATGTAGACCACCACACGCGCGCGCGGCAGCGTCTGGGCGGCGTCGCGACGCTCGACCAGGGACGCCGCGACGCCGAGCGTTCGCACCCTGGCGAGCACCGCCGCGCTGGCGATGACGTACCACGGGGCTCGGTGCCGGTCGGCGAAGCCCTGCAGGTCCGTCGCCAGTGCCTCGAAGCGTTCGGTGTTGCCACTCACGCTCACCACGAGGGACGTGCCCTCACGGGTGGTGCTCGCCTGACTCACCGGCGGACGCACCACGACGATCGCGGGACGCTCGAGTCCCATGGCCGCCATCACTTCGCCCCTGGCCGCCCGACTCGACACCACCAGCACCGCGCCGCGCTGCACGGCGCGCTGCAACTGGATGACGCGCTGGTGCTCGCGATCGGTGCGCAGGGGGCGAAGATCGTCCACCGAGATCAGCAGCGGCACGCTGCGCGTCGGAGGGGTCGCGCGTCCCGCGACGTGCACCACGTCCACGGGCGCCAGCATCGTGTCGATCGCGCGGCCTCGGCTACGTCGCCACCAGGGTGCCCACAGGGCGCGCATCGACAGGCGCTGCTCCTCGGAGGACCGCGGCGACGACATCGTGCGAAAACGGCGCAATTCGAGGTCGCCGCGCTCGCTCAGCGCCGCGGCCAGGTCGACCATGGAATCACCCATCGATTCCAGCGAACCGTCGAGGTCCAGACCGACGCGAAGCGGGTTCGTGCTCACGACGCCCGGCTGAGTTGGCGCACCCGAGTCGTCCAGTGCGGCCAGAGGTCGTGCGCCCAGGCGCCAAAGGCCACCGTGCTCGTCGCCACGACGCACAGTCCCTCTTCGACATTGACCAGGGCCAGCGCGCCGCTGCGCCCGAAGTGTCCGAAGGACGCGGCGGGCCAGTCCCCCATCCAGTGATGCTTATCGCCGCGGATCTCGACGCCGAGTCCCCAGGGGCACGGATTGAAGCGACCGAAACCGGGCACGATGCCCGCGAGGTCCCCGAGAAAGGGCGTCGCGCTCACGTCGCGCGTGGTCGTCGAGACCAGCGTCGGCGTCACCCACTCGCGCGCGAACGTCGCCAGATCGCGCGTCGAGCCCACCACGCCCTCGGCGGCGCGCCCCACGAGTTCGCTCGACGTCATCGACAGGGGCGAGAGCACGCGCTTCGAGAGCCAGTCGCGCACGCCCGTCGCGCCCGCCAGTCGACCAGCGGCCCGGTCGATGCCGACGTTGGAATAGACCCGCTTGGTGCCGGGCGTGGTGCGCGGGTCACTCTCCTCCAGGCCCAACCCGCTCGAGTGAGAGAGGAGATGCGCCAGCGTGACCCCGTCAGCGTCCACGCGCTCCTCGAAGCTCGCCCGTCGCGCCTCGACCTCGATCGCGGCCGCCAGGGCCGTGGCGAGCTTGCTCACCGACGCCCAGGGCCGTGCCTCGTCGAGGTCGCCGTAGGTCGCCAACGTCTGCCAACCACCGTCGCGCCAGCGCGACACCACGACGGCGGGCTCGCCGGGCCATCCCTCTGCGAGCAACGACGGGTCCACGAACACCAATCTACCGGGGCGACCTAGAGTCTCCGGGGTGATCACAGTTCTGAGTGGCGGCGTCGGTGCCGCGCGGCTCCTGCGCGCACTTCGTCGCCACGACGCCGACGTGGCGCTGAGCGCCGTGGTGAACGTCGGCGATGACCTGGTCATGCACGGGCTGAGCATCTGCCCGGACCTCGACACCATCATGTACACCCTGGCCGGGGTCAACAACGATGAACTCGGCTGGGGCCTGGTCGGCGAGTCCTGGCGCGTCATGCAACGCCTCGGCGAACTGGGGGGAGAGGACTGGTTCGCCCTCGGTGACCTCGACCTGGCGACCCACCTGTACCGATCCCAGCGCCTCGCCGCGGGTGCGACCAAGACCGAGGTGACGCGCGAGCTCGCATCGCGCTTCGGCCTCGACGTGACGCTGCTCCCCGTCAGCGACGACGCGATCGCCACCGAGTTCGACACTGAACGGGGTGCGATGAGCTTCCAGGAGTACTTCGTGCGCCACCGCCACGACGTCGTCGTGCGCGCGGTGCGCGTTCGCGGCGCGTCGGCGGCCTCGTTGAGCGAGGCGTCGCGCGACGCCCTCGAACGTAGTGAGCGCATCGTGATCGCCCCGTCGAACCCGTTGATCTCCATCGACCCGATCTTGCGCGTTCCCGGCGTCCGCGACATCCTCACGCGCCGTCGCGATGACGTGGTCGCCGTCTCGCCACTCATCGCCGGAGCGGCGCTGAAGGGCCCGGCCGACCGATTGATGCGTGAACTGGGCCACGAGGCCAACGCCGTCGGCGTCGCGACCTTCTATCAGGGCATCGTCGGCACGATGATCATCGACGTGCGCGACGCGCACCTCGCCGACGCGGTGGCGGCGACCGGGTGTGGGGTGCGCGTCACCACGACGGTCATGAACGAGGAGAGCCACGCGATGGCCCTCGCGGCGGCGGTGCGGGCGTGAGCGAACTGCGCATCGTCGCCGTCGAGGGCGTCGCGGAGATCGTCGAGGGCGACGACCTGGTCACCATCCTCCTCGACGCCCTCGACGCGACGCGATTGGGCCTCGAGCACCTCGACGTCGTGACGGTCACGAGCAAGGTGGTCTCGAAGTCCGAGGGTCGCCTCGTCGCCTTCGACGGGACCCGCGAGCATCGCGAGCGACTAATCGCCCAGGAGTCCACCCGCGTCCTACGACGTCGCGGCGACCTGCGCATCACCGAGACCCCTCACGGATTCGTCAACGCCAACGCCGGCATCGATCACTCCAACGCCCCCGAGGGCACCGCGGTGCTCTTGCCGCGCGACCCCGATCGCTCCGCGCGACGTTTCCGCGCCGAGGTCCGGCGTCGCCGCGGCGTCGACATCGGCGTGGTCATCACCGACACCTTTGGTCGGGCGTGGCGCCACGGCGTCACCGACGTGGCCCTGGGCAGCGCCGGCGTGCGACCCATCCTCGACTTGCGCGGCACGCCCGACGACCGGGGACGGATCCTGGACGTGACCGAGGTGGCGGTGGTCGACGAGATCGCCGCCGCGGCCCATCTGGTCCTGGCCAAGGATGCGCACACCCCCTTCGCGGTGGTGCGCGGCCTCGCCCCCCGGCTCTTCGGCGAGGGCTCGGTCGCCCAACACGTCGTGCGCCCCGCGCAGGGCGACCTGTTCCGTTAGATCAGATTCCGCCGAGTTGGACGATGCCGGAGAGTTCCGAGCCGTCGGCGACCGTCACCTCGGCCCCCACCACGCAGGTGGGCCCGAGGATCGAGGCCGATCCGATCACGGCGCGCGGCCCGATGATCGAGGCCCGGATCTGCACGTCGTCGTGGATGACCGCCCCGGGCATCACGACGACGCCGTCGAGGATCACGTTCTCGCCGATGACGCAGTCACGGTCGACCACCGAGTTGTGCAGCTGCGCACTCGCGGCGACTCGGCTGGACTCGTGGCACCAGGTCGTGCCGACGAGGTCCTTGATCGGGTGCTCGGTGTCGCGCCCGTTGAGGACGTCAATGTTGGCCTGCAGGAAGGTCGCGGGCGTGCCGGTGTCGAGCCAGTACGCACGATCGTCCATCGCGTAGAGGGTGCCGGCGGCGGCCAGGGCTGGAAAGGTCTCACGTTCGACGCTCACCTTGCGACCCGAGTCGATGCGCTCGAGAACCGATGGCTCGAAGACGTAGGTGCCGGCGTTGATGAGGTTCGTCGGGGCCTCCTCGCGCGGCGGCTTCTCGATGAACGCGCTCACGCGCCCCTCGTCGTCGGTGACCACCACGCCGAACCTCGAGGGGTCCTCGACCGCGTGCAGCGCGATCGTGCCCTCGGCTCCGCGGGAGCGGTGAAAGTCCACCAGCGCCGTCACGTCCAGGTCGGTGAGCACATCGCCGTTGACCACTAGGAAGGTCTCGTCCACCCGGGCGAAACGCGCGGCGAACTTGATGGCGCCCGCGGTGTCGAGCGGCTCGGGTTCGACGGCGTAGGAGATCTTCACGCCCGCGATGGCGCCGTCGGGGTAGGCCTCGATGAAGTGATCGGGTAGGTACCCGAGCGACAGGACCACCTCGTTGATGCCGTGTTTGGCCAACATCTCGAAGACGCACTCGATCATCGGCACGCCGACCAGCGGCAGCATCTGCTTGGGCATCTCGTACGTCAACGGACGTAACCGTGTGCCCATCCCGCCGACGAGGATGATTGCCTTCAAACTCAGCCCTTCGTCGTCGTGGTGGTGGTCGCCTTGGAGGTGGTGGTCGTGTTGGTCGGCTTGGTCGTGGTGGTCGTGGCGGCACCCAGGGTCGTCGTGGTCACCGCGGTGGTCGTCGTCGTGGCGCTCGCCGCCTGGTAGGAGACCATGGCGTTGACCGTCGCCGTGCTCGGCGCGTGGGGGACGACGCCCTTGGGATCAAAGGCCAGCGTGATGCGCATGTCCTGGACGAAGTGGATCGACGAAGGGTTCGTCGTGATGGTCGGCTTCTTCTGGCTGAACGAGCTCCAGTAGGCGTACTCCACCTGGCCCGCCTTCTTGGGGTACTTCGACGACGACGGGCAGAGCTCGCCGTTGCGATAGGTGGTCGAGGCGTTGGCCACGCCCGCCGCGTTGGGGATCGCCAACTCGTTGGAGCTGAGGATCAGACCGGGGAATTCGACGCCGAACTGCGCGAGCGTGGCGTGCTTGCCGGCATCGGCGGCGCTGACCGGCGACACCTGGATGACGTTACCGCTCAGGACCTTGAGGCCCCCGGTGCTGGTCGGATTGGGCGTGAGGTTCGGCAACGTCTCGCCACAGGCCTCGATGGCGAGACCGGCGAACCACACGGTGCCCACGGCGGGCGGGGTCCCGGTCGCCGCGGTGGACGGGTGCTGGTAGTAGTAACGCGCCAGGACGGTCGAGATCAGTCCGAGGACGACGATGAGGACCAGGGCGCCGTAATAGTTGCTGGGACGCGACTTCTTGTACGCCTTGCTACCGCCGGACGCACCGACTCGACTGACCCATTTACCTGTTGCGCTCTTAGCCACGGAGGCAACGCTACTAAATATTCGCTCGGGGCCCCTCAACGGCCCATTTTGCACCAGTGCCGGCCCACGACACTCGTGGGGCCGTGCCACGCACGAGCGTCGCTCGGTACCATGGCGTATGCGTTTGGTCTCCTGGAATGTCAATGGAATTCGCGCCGTGCAGCGCAAAGGTCTCTTCAACCCCTTCGTCGAAGCGCTCTCGCCCGACGTGATCTGCCTCCAGGAGATCAAGGCCGAACAGCACCAATCCGAACACGTCATCGACGGATACGAGGAGCACTGGCACCCGGCGGAGAAGAAGGGGTACTCGGGTACCGCCGTCTTCACGCGCCACCCCCCGCTGAGCGTGACCACCGGGCTGCCCGCGAGCCTCGTGAAGAAGTACTCCTTCGCCAGCGACGCCTTCGGCGACCCTAATCGCGAAGGTCGGACCATCACCGTCGAATTCGAGGACTTCTACCTCGTCAACGTCTACACCCCCAACGCCAAGGGCGATCTCAGCCGGTTGCGCCATCGCCACGAACAGTGGGACCCCGCGTTCCTGGCCTATCTGAAGAGACTCAACAAGCTCAAGCCCGTCGTCATCTGCGGCGACCTCAACGTCGCGCACTCCCCCGACGACCTGGCCAATCCCAAGGCCAACGTGGGCAAGGCCGGTTACACCAACGAGGAGCGACTGCGCTTCGAGGAACTTCTCGCGGCCGGCTTCGTCGACACGTTTCGCCTCTTCACCCAGGGCAACGGTCACTACACCTGGTGGTCGAACTTCTCGGCCGCGCGCGAACGCAACGTCGGATGGCGCATCGACTACTTCTTGGTCTCCGCGGACTTCTCGAGCCGGGTCAGCGCCGCCGAGATCCACGCCGAACTGATGGGCTCAGACCACTGCCCCGTCTCGCTGACGCTGGATCTCTGAGCCGACGCGCCGAGCGGTCACTCCGGCGAGGCCCCACTGCGCAACTTGAAGACGGCCCCCGCGGGATCGGCGACCGTCGCGATACGGCCATAGGGGGAGTCCGCCGGGTCCGAGAGGACCGTCCCACCCAGTGCGCGCACGTCGTCGACCGCGCGGTCGACGTCATCGACCTGCCAGTAGACGACCCAGTACGAGGACTCGTCCTCGCCCAGAGTGCCCGACGCATCGAACACCCCCGCCACGTCACGCCCCCCGGCCGACAACGTCGTGTAGCCAAACTCGCCCTCGGACATCACCGTGGTCTCGAGGTGGAACGCGTCACGGTAGAAAGCCACCGCCGCGTCGTACTCGCGAGCATTGAGTTCGAACCAGCACGGCGAACCGTGCTCGTCCAAGGTGGTGAAGCCGAGAAAGCTCAACGGCTGCCAGATCCCGATGGCCGCGCCGGTCACGTCGCTCAGGACCGCCTGGACGCCCATGTCGGCCACCGCCATCGGCGCCGCGAAGCCAGTGGCGCCGAGCCGTTCACATCGCGCGTAGGTCTCGTGCGCGTCGGGGGTCGCCAGGTAGACCTTCCAGGTGTCGTTGGCTCGGAGGTCGGCCATGTCACCCATGCCGCCGGCGATGGGAGCACCCCGTCGCGTGAACATCCAGTAGCCGCCGAATTCCTCGCTCGGCGCCTGCGCCTGCCAATCGAAGAGCGCGGCGTAGAACGCTCGGCTCCCCTCGACGTCACTGGTCCACAGGTCCAGCCAACTGATCGCCCCCTCGGGCACGTCAACTCGCTCACCCATCGCCACCCCCTCGACTCGGTCCACTCTCGACTCTAAGTGCTCGAGTCGGCGACATCCAGTGGATCCCTCGCGACGAGTGTGACGGCCGCGGGGACCCCTACCATGGTCGACGACGACGCGGTGCTCGCTCGCCGCGGCGGCGCGATTGCGTAGGGGCGGAGGGACTCGAACCCTCACTGGAGGCGGTTTAAGCGCCCTGCCTCTGCCAATTGGGCTACGCCCCCACGTCACCGCCGCGACCCAACGCTAACCCAACAATTCGCCGACAAATTTCGATACCGCATAAATAGTGGTCACTAGGATTGTGCAATGAAGTCCGTGCATGGTCGGGGCACGTCTCCCCTCGTCGCGCTCGCCGTGAGCGCCGTCATCGTCGTGATGTCCACTCTGGCCCCCCTCAGCGACTCGATCTCGGCGGCGCAGTCCATCGCCCAGACCAAGGCCGAGATCGCTGATCTATCGGCACAGTTGTCGCGCCAGGAGAAATCCAGTGAGGTCACGGCCAACGCCTACGACGCGGCGAAGTCACAGCTCCAGAGCCTCACGGCGAACATCATCACCCTGCAGGGCCGCGAGCGCACCGAGCGCACCCGGGTCGCGCGCACCACGACCTCGATGGTCAAGGCCGTCGTCCAGTCCTACGTCTACAGCACGTCGGCCACCCAGACCGTCGCCGTCTTCAACCAGGACGTCACCCGATCCGATTCGCGCGCGGTGTTCGAATCCCTGGTCGTGGGCAACCTCAACGCCCTACGGGCCAAACTGAACGCTCAGCGCTCACAACTCTTCAGCGCCATCGCCCAGGTGGCGAGCGAACGCTCGCGCGCGGCGACGCAGACCGCTGATCTCGAGACCATGCTCGCCAACAACATCGCCGCCGCCGATCAGACGCGCAACACCCTCAACGCGGTGACCGCCGCCCTCAAGGTCCAGATCATCGCCTACGAGGTGGCGGCCGGCGCCGCCGCCGCGAAGGCCGGCGACACCGCCGCCGAGACCTCCGCCGTCCAGGCGGCATCGGTGGTGGGTGGCCAATCCGCCGCCAACCAGGTCCTCGCCGCCATCGCCGCCAACACGCCGCCCGTGGTCACCTCCCTGATCTCGGGCTCGCCCGCCGGCTCGGCCGCCGGTGAGCTCGCGGTCAGTTTCGCCAAGCAGCAAGAGGGCGTGCCCTACGTCTGGGGCGGCGAGACACCGGGCGCGGGCTTCGACTGCTCGGGCCTCGTGCAGTGGGCCTGGGCCCAGGCGGGATACTCGATGCCGCGCACGACCGAGGAGCAGTGGGCCGCGTTGCCGCACGTACCGCTCAACCAACTCCAACCGGGCGACCTCTTGTACTACTACAACCTCGACGGGGACAACGCGGTCGACCACGTCGTCATGTACGTCGGGTCGGGACCGTGGGGATCGAACACCATCATCGCCGCGGCCTACACCGGCACCAACATCTCTCTGGCGCCGATCTTCACCGCCGGACTCGTCGGCGCGGCACGACCCTAGCCCCATGGCGTCACCCACGCAGTCGCTGGTGATACCAGCCTTCAACGAGGCCGCTCGTCTGGCCGCCGGATTCGAGCGCCTGCGCCCGACCCTGGAGGTCCTGGGCGAGGACACCACCGAGATCGTGATGATCGACGATGGATCGAGCGACGAGACGATGCGCGTCGCCCACCGCGTCTACGGCCACCTCGAGCATTTCCGCCTGGTGCAACACGCCCACAACATGGGCAAGGGTGCCGCGGTGCGCACCGGACTCGCCCACGCCCGCTACCACAAGGTCGTCGTGGCCGACGCCGACATGTCGATCCGTCCCGAGCACTTCCCGAGCGTCCTCGACGCACTCGATCGCGCGCCGATGGCGCCGGGTTCACGCGCGCGCGACGGCAAGATCCTCTACGAGACGATGACGCGATCGATGTCGGGCACCGCGTTCCACGTGCTCGTGCACCACTACACCAAACTGGCCGTGCGCGACACGCAATGCGGCTGCAAGGGCTTCCAACTGCCCACCGGACGCCTGCTCTCGCACCTGGGGATGATCACCGGCTTCGCCTACGACGTCGAGCTCTTCTACCTGGCGCGCCAGTTGGGGATCGAGATCGAATCCGTGCCCGTCACCTGGGACGACATCGCCGGTTCGACGGTGCGCTTCGCCAACGCCACCCGCCAACTCCTGCGCGACCTGCGCGGCATCCCGCGCACCAAGTACGAGTGCCCGGTCGTCGAGGTCGACGCCGGCGTGAGGATCGAGGACGTGCGACGCGCCGCCGTGGACGCTCGCGTCGCCGGCCTCGTCGTGGCGCGCCACGTCGACAGCGCCATGGTGATCACCCCGCGCGACGGCGCCGTGGCCGCGATCGGACTGGCCACCGCGCTCGGCGGACAACTGCGCACCGCGACGCTGCCCGAGCTCCGTGGGCGCACTCTCGAGGCCGTGTAGGACCCGCTCAGTCGTTGCGCGGCAGGAGCCAGTCGGCCACCAGCTGGGGGGCGCGGTCCGACCACTCCTCCGCGGTGATCGCGTAGTGCGCGTGGTCCTCCCACGCGCCGTCGATCTCCAGGTAGCGCTCGGCGATGCCCTCGAAACGGAGCCCGAGCTTCTCCACGACGCGCCGCGACGCGGCGTTGCGCGGGATGATGTTGATCTCCACTCGATGCAGGCGCAACGTGTCGAAGGCGTACTGCAGCACCGTCACCACTGATTCGGGCATCAACCCCTGGCCGGCCACGGCTTCGTCGATCCAGTAGCCCACGAACGCCGATTGCAGCGGACCGCGCTGTATCGACGAGAGGGTGATCTCACCCACGAAGCGACCCTCGTAGAACACCCCGAAACCGAAGCCGGTGCCCATCTGCCGTTCGCGCTCGCGGATCGCGCAGCGGCTCGAGAAACTGCGCTCGTCCTCGGCGAGGTGCGCGGCGTGGGCCGAGCGCGGCTCCCACTTGACGAGCCAGTCGTGACAGCGCTGACGTACTTCGAGC
>Ga0307377_10002964_pt1 | contig 19593 bp, 12 predicted proteins | sample TR3MG_FD_202535 | JGI IMG/M metagenome (GOLD analysis project Ga0307377, IMG submission 202535) | Soil microbial communities from Risofladan, Vaasa, Finland - TR-3 | ecosystem: Environmental > Terrestrial > Soil > Coastal area > Acid sulfate soil | place: Finland: Risofladan, Vaasa | collected... | reverse complement strand
ATCCAGATTTGTGCCGGAGTGGGCTATGCACACCGGGCCAACCTGGTGCATTGTGATGTCAAGTCACAAAATGTTCTGGTAACAAGAGATGGGCGAGTAAAGGTAACCGACTTCGGCATCGCCCGGGCCATCAGTGAAATCAGCCTGCAAGAGGCTGACTTCATGTGGGGGACGCCCCAGTATTTTTCGCCTGAACAGGCGGCCGGCGAACCGGCCACGCCAGCATCTGATGTCTACAGTATCGGTGTGATCATGTTTGAGATGTTGACTTCAGTATTACCTTTTGACGCAGATTCACATACTGCATTGGCCCTAAAGCACTTATACGATCAGCCACCGCTGGTGACTGAATTCAATCCTTCTGTACCAGACCAGATCGATAGGATAGTGAGCAAAGTATTATCAAAATCACCCTCGGGTCGGTATCGTACTGCCGACCAATTGGGGCGGGTATTAATCAGTTATCGCAATAACAGCATTGAAGATACGGGAGCCATCATAATTGGGAACGACCAGGATCAGGTTCCGATTTCAGAGCAGAAAACGGCGATATATCATCATGATAAGCTGCCGGTGGAGTTTACGATTGCCGCAAAAATACAACAGAATAGTGACCAACAGGTCTTTGGCTCCGAATTTGAGAGACCAGATGTGTACTTGCCTCTGCCCGATGAGTACCAAGAAACTGATTGGATCGCTATGGGATTAGGTCTTCTGGCCTTTATATCCTGGCTTGGTTTGATTCCTCTTTGGTATCTGGTATTCCTGGAGTTCACAAGGTAATCATCGAATAGAAGGGATCCCTACCCGAGAGTTCTCTTAGAGCACTTAGCCACTAATTTTCCTTTCTGCTATACTGTCGAGTTGTATATAAATGGCGATGCCTGTAGCGACACGGAGAGTAATAGCGCAACCGGGGATCGTTGCGGATCGATTACGGAGGCGTTTGCGTGAATTCAATGAGAATTACCAGATGGTTCGTCTACCTGCTGATAGGTGTGGCCATTGCTGCAATTCTCTGGGGCTATAGCTCGACCGGGTCGAACCCAGAAGAACTTGCGATCAGCAATCTAGCTCAACAGATAAAAGATGGTGAAGTTGCCGAGCTAGGTGTCTCTGGGGATGGAAGGGAAGTTACGGTAAGCTACAAAGACCAAAAACGCCTCCCCGCCTTGGCTATGATCAGTAGCACTAGTTCTCTTGAAGAAATACTTGCTACATACGGTATTTCAGAACATATATTTGGCGAGGGAAATACAGTCATTATTTACGAAGCCCCTAGTCAATGGGGAGGATTGCTGAATTTGCTGGGTATTTTCCTTCCGGCGTTGCTCATAATTGGCTTTATTTACTTCATTCTCCGGCAAGCGCAAGGGTCGAACAACCAGGCGATGTCGTTTGGAAAAAGCAAGGCTAAGATCGTTACCGGTGACATGTCCACGGTCAGTTTTGAGGACGTGGCGGGATGCGATGAGGCCAAGGAGGAGCTTGAGGAAATCGTAGAATTTCTTAAAGAACCGGACAAATTCGTCGGTTTCGGGGCACGTATCCCGAAGGGTGTCTTGTTGGTCGGTGCTCCAGGAACTGGAAAGACGCTGATGGCCAAAGCAGTATCCGGGGAAGCCGGTGTGCCCTTTTTTTCAATTGCTGGCTCAGAATTCGTAGAAATGTTCGTTGGGGTTGGTGCGAGCCGGGTCCGCGATTTGTTCGATCAGGCCAAGCGCCATAGCCCCTGCATCATATTTATTGATGAGATTGATGCCGTTGGACGCCAGCGCGGCACCGGTCTGGGGGGTTCCCACGATGAACGAGAGCAAACCCTCAACCAAATATTGGTTGAAATGGATGGCTTTGGTACAGACATCCACATTATTATTTTAGCCGCAACTAATAGGCCGGATATTCTCGATCCTGCATTAATGCGACCGGGGCGCTTCGACCGTCAAGTTGTCACCGATCGGCCGGATATTCGTGGTAGAGAAGCGATTTTCAAAGTTCATATGCGGGGTAAACCTCTAGGAACTGACGTAAAAACCAACATTCTTGCCAAGGCCACACCGGGATTTGTCGGCGCCGATATCGAAAACACTGTCAATGAAGCGGCTCTATTAGCGGCACGCCGGAATAAAAAGGTCATTGGCATGAGTGAATTGCAGGAAGCCATTGAACGTGTGCAACTCGGTCCTGAGCGAAAGAGTCGAGTTATAAGCGACGAAGAGCGAGAACTGACAGCCTATCACGAAGCTGGGCATGCATTAGTGAGTCATTATCTTCCCCATGCCCAGACAGTCCGAAAGGTTACTATCATCCCCCGGGGTATGGCCGGCGGCGTAACCTGGTTTATGGAGGATGACTTGTCCTTCTATAGTCGCACAAAATTCAAAGCCCTGATCGCGACAGCTCTTGGTGGCCGGGTTGCCGAAGAAGTAGTTTTTGGTGAAATTACCACCGGAGCCAGGAATGATCTGCAACAAATTACAAAGATGGCTCGGTCCATGGTAACTCAATACGGCATGAGTGATGAGCTTGGCCCTAGGGTATATGGCAATAAGCAAGAGATGGTTTTTCTTGGTCGAGAAATAAGTGAACAGCGTGATTACTCGGATGCTATTGCCGAACAAATCGATCAGGAAGTTCGCCAGTTAATTGACGTTGAATACGAGCGGACCAGGATGATCTTAGAAGAACATCGCGATAAACTCGAGTTAGTAGCAACGACGCTACTGGATGTTGAAACACTTGAAGGGGATGAATTAGTGGCCCTCATCGACGGGACTGATCCACCTAAGCCATCACCCAAAGATAAACCATCGCCAGAGCAACCGAAGAAAGTCGCTGATGAGCGAACCGGTTGGGAATCACCTTCGTCATTGGACCTGCCACCGGCGCCATCTCCAGCATAGCACTGGAATGAGACTACGGTTAAACCAGGTATCATACTGGACCAGTCGCCAAATGGCTGACAATTAGCTGTACATCGGCGCCTGCCGGATATTGCACCACCCATGCAACTGCAAGTAGTCAAGGCTTTAGCCCTATTCAACGACATCGTCCAGGCAGCAATTGTTGTATTCGGAATTGCGGTGCTCTTATACAACTTGCGCCACATATTTCGCGATCGGGTTACTCGTGCATTTAATTCGCTGCTCTTTTTTGTTGTCCTAGTCTATTTCACAGAACTTCTGGTCACTCGAGCTACGTTTCCTCTTTCTATTACAAATTGGATCAAGCTAGAGTGGATCGGCATCGCCATGGTGCCGGCCGCTCTCTTTCATCTTGCTGACGCCATTCTCGTTACGACCGGAGATATCTCAAATACCCGTCGGCGGCTGGTTCGGATTTGGTATATTGTTGGCATTATCTTCTTTTGCCTGGCCATCTTCTCGAATCTCCTGGTAGGCGAGCTTTTACACATTGGGCATGCGCCTCATCTCAATGGAAATCTTCTCTTTCCCTTCTTCACGGTCTACTACTGGGTAATCAGCTTACTAAGCGTTTATTTGATCTGGCGAGCGAGGGAGCGTTGTCTAACCAATACAACCCGGAAGAGGATTAGCGTTATCCTGGCCTCAGCCTTGTCAGCCCCCTTGGCAGTATTCCCATATCTCACCTTTAGTGACGATTCGACCTTTGAGTTATCCATTTTCTTATGGTTGGTAATCATTGCTGGAAATATTGTAGTCAGCGTCATGTTTGCTTTTATGACCTATTACATCGCTTACTTTGGGGCCAGTTCTCCAGATCGCATCGTCAGGGTTCGGCTGTTTAAGTTCATGGCCAGAGTTCCCCTGGCCGCAACTATAGTTCTTGTCGTCTACGTACTTGTTGGGCGGACGGAAACTATCCTGGGGTTGCCGGTCGAGACGGCTTTAGCTATTGCAGTCGTCGGTACGCTTATACTAGTCGAATGGGCATTCGATTATTTTAAGAAACCTCTGGAAAGACTTTTTCAGCTGACAGATGAACCTGAAGTGCGTCGCATTCAGCAGCTTAGCGAACGGGTTCTAACAACCCGTGATATGCGCCAATTTCTTGAAAGTGTTCTGGCGGCATCATGCGAAGTGTTGCGAACACCAACAGCATTTTTGGCCGCACTTACCTCAGATGGACCTAGATTAGAAGCCATAGTCGGACCTTTGAATCTATTCGATAAAGAATGGGTAGAAGTGGAGCTACAAGAACTGGCAGAGACGGCTGTAGCCCCTCACATTCATCAAGCGGAGCTGGAGGCGAACACTGGTTTTTTCATTTGGCGAGACTATTGGATCCGGGCTTTATACACGGATAATCAAAGCGACATGGTTGGAATTCTGGGGATCAGAGCACGGGCGAGAGTTCCAGACTTGACCGATCTGGAGTTAGCGGCATTTGATAAATTAACAGAACAGGCTGCCCAGGCCCTTGAGGATAGGCAACTACAGCAAGAAGTATTCGCGGCGGTTGAGGGGCTTCTGCCCCAGATTACTGCGTTGCAAATGAGGCGTAGTGCCGCCACATTCGGTGGCGCCCCAGCACTAACAAATTCTGATTTGGGGTCGAATAATCTGCTGAACGATCCCCAATTCAACACGATGGTCTGGGACGCACTCAGCCATTATTGGGGTGGACCCAAGTTAACCGAAAGCCCGTTGCTCGAACTTCATGTAGTCCAGGAGTCCGTGGACGATCATGGAAATAGCCCATCTCGCGCGCTCCGCCATATCCTGGCCAGGGCAGTCGAACAACAGCGTCCTGAAGGTGAACGAAGCATGACAACAACCGAATGGATCCTGTACAACATCTTGGAACTCAAATTCATTCAAGGTCAGAAAGTGCGCGACGTCGCCCGCCGGCTGGCAATGAGTGAGTCTGATCTTTATCGCAAACAAAGGGTCGCCATCGAGAATGTCGCCAGGACTGTCTGCTCGATGGAGGTAGAAGTTGTGGCCATTCCAGATGAAGAAGAAGTAGAAGAGCCCGATACTATGCAGCAATAATTTTCCGGGGATTTAATATTACCTATGGGCAAGATGCTGGTTGATATGCTGGTGGAACTAGAAGCGGACTCTATGGATTTACTCGACAATTAATACAGTGACTACGAACCGTGATATGGTTTGAGTCAACGTCAAAGCCATATCGCTCATGTAGCAGTTTCTCTACACAAGCGAAATCTTCCCCCATTATTTCTAAATCAGTTCTGCATGAACGGCAAACTATATGGTGCTGTGTGACGGCATCTGCTATTTCATACTCCTGCCGGCCGGCATGAGTAGTCGTTGAAGTAATTAGTTTTAGCTCGATGAAAAAACTTAGCGTTCTGTAAACCGTGGCTCGATCTATTGCCGAAGATTTTGATTTGACAATCGATACTATCTCGTCAGCCGACACATGGCCACTGGTTTCCCCGAAGGCATCAAGAATCACTTACCGTTGGGGTGTCAGGCGATAGCCTTTTTGGTGTAGTATGGTTATTAGGTCATGACTTTGATGGCTCATTATTCTTTATTGTAATAGCAACTATTTGCAATTACCATTTTTCGAGGTGTCGAATTTCTGTCTAGGTACTGCCAGGAGTTTCACTTCGAAAATGTTTCCAACCCCAAGAAACAAAATGGGACAGAGCCAAACCATGTCCCATTTTCCGGTATCTCGTAGGCAAATCTGTTGGCCAATGTAAGTCAGGAATTATTTTCCTCTTTGGCCCTACCTTGTGACTCGGCCAGTTTGTCAGATTGGCGAATGGGAGATAGAACAGTTTCGCGCAACATAGAATCAAGCATTGTACTCTGTCGTTTGACGATGATAACTGGACAATGTGCGCCATCAGCTACCTTTTGAGCGACATTACCCATGAGCAAATTGCGAAAGCGTTGCTCTTTTGTGGCGCCAATCACAATCAGGTCGCATGTCTCCGATCCTTTGAGGATTCCTTCAGCTGGTGTCTCAGCTGGGATAATTTTTGTCTCGAAGGGATAGTCCAGACCGTGAATTGCGTAGCGGAACGCGCTATTAGCTCGGGCTTCCGCTTGCTTTTGATTCGTATCGCCAACCGCAACATTGACAAGGAATATTTGAGATTCTTCAGGTGAGTTTTTGGCCACTGCCAGGGCCAGGTTAACAGCCAGCCGGCCGTTAGGTCCGCCGGCAATTGGCACCATGATTCTATTGAATTCCTTGTAGGGTCGATATCTAAGAATGGCGATGTCGGCCGGTGGATTGGAGACTATCTGATCAATAACCGAGCCAAATAGCTGTTCATTGGTTCCCGAGGTGCCAGGCCAACCAAACAATATCATATCACTGGTATTTTCAGCCGTCGTTTTAAGAATCGCGTCGGAGACGCTACGGCCCAGGCGAATCATGGTGTGAACGGGCACATCTAATTCTTTTCCTTGCTCAATCACTTTTTGCAGTGGAGGTCTCCCTTCTTTCAAGAACAACCGCCCATCTGAGAGACTCAACTGTGGAGGAACTTTAATCACGTGAAGGGCGATAACGCCCCCTCCATGCTCTCGGGCCAAAAGACTAGCGAAGCGACCGAGTTCAGCAGCCTGGCCTTCATCCGCAACCGGGACCAATACTGAATAATCGACCGATACCAGAGTCTCTTCTAATATCACTTCCTTGGGACGCTCCATCTCCTCACGACCGCGGAAATAACCCCAGTAGAGAAGCGTGCCGGCAATGATCCATGCAGCTGAAATTAGACCGACACGCCCCAACTCGTAGGCTAGAAATAGGGCCAGAGCGAGATTAGTGACAATCCCAATTAAAGGTGGCCAGGGAAAGAAGGGGACAAAAAAACCGCGCTCGAGATCAGGTCTTCGTCGTCTCAAGGTCATAACTGTTATATTAACCTGGGCGAACATCAGCAGGAACATGATGTCAGCCGAGGCGGCAACTTCCTCAATCGGCAAGGCTAACCCCATGGCAACAATCAATATGGCAGATAAAAAGATTGCCCAATAGGGAGTATGCTTCTCCGGGTGGATTTTCCCAAAAACTTCTGGCAAATTATGATCTCGGCCCATGGCAAAGGAGACGCGCGAAGAGGAGTATATAGTTGCATTCAGTGCGGACATGGTTGAGGCTAAACCACTAATGAGGATCAGGAGACCACCCACCGGCATGAATTCTTCCGCGGCGCGGACAATCGCTATCTCTTTCTGGCCAGCCAGGTATTCCCAGACCGGCATTCCGTTCGTCTCAACCACTGCGCCGATGGCTACGAAGGCGACTAGAACATATATAATGACCACAACGATAATTGAAATAAAAATCGCCCTCGGAATATTCCGCATAGGATTGATTACTTCTTCACCACTCTGGGCAATGATTTCATACCCCTCAAAAGCGATAAAGGTTAGGGCCATGGCAAAGAATACACCACCCAGGCCATTGGGTAAGAGATCCTCTTTGAATATATCAAGCGATTCGGGCCGTTGCACCATCGCATACAATCCGAATCCGACAAAGATGAGCAAGATGACAACTTTGGTAATAGTTACAATATTCCCAATCGTACCGGCTTCACTGGCTCCTCGAAAATTGATCATGGCAAAGAGTGCGACGGCCAACGCCATAATAACGAGAATAATTGTATTGTCGCTCAAGTTACCTGTCGGCAGGCCAGCCAACCGCCATAGTTCCAGAGCAAAGCGGCCGAAGCCTAGTGCATACAGGGAACAGGCGACGGCATGGGCGAACCAACTCATCCAACCTGCAAGGAAACCCTGGGTGTCGTTCAGACCTTGCTTTACCCAAAGGTAGCCACCGCCTGCTTCTGGAAAACTCGAGCCGAGCTCTGCGTAGGAGAGCGCAGTAAAAGTTGTCACGATACCGTTCGCAAAAAAGGCAATGGTTAATGCAGGCCCGGCCTCCCCTGCAGCAATACCGGTTAAGACAAAGATACCAGCGCCAATCATGGCCCCGATGCCTATCATCGTAATGTCAAGCAACCCAAGGGTGCGGCTTAGCGTGACATTGCTATTATCTGAGTGGACGCTCATAGATCGAGATTCTCCTATAGAATGAAAGCTCGCTATTCTACCGGAGTGTATATTACCGGTCAACGATCTTCGCTATTGTACCCCAGGTTTTAGGGCAATCGCATACTAAATCCGATCAAGTGGAATTGCGCGTTATCGGTGCCATATCAGCTTTGTTAACGGTAGAATATCCCGAACAACTCAACATAATGTCAACATTAGATGTTATACAAGCCGTTTTCAATACCAACTCTGAGCCGAAATGAGCGATCATGACACTTTTGAGTCTATATGCGATTGCCCTGCCCCAGATTTCATCAGCTTGGGAGACAAAGTACTCCTGTGTTAAACTCATTTATTTCCTGACTTAAACTTCCATCTAGCTATGCCAGGGCGCATTATCTGTAATTTTTTAGCGGGACAACTCGCATGTTTATGGGGATTCGTTCGAAATGAAGTCATTGCTAAATAAGCTAAATATTCGAGAAGTCAATCATGGAGTTTGTACTGGACCTGGTGGATGGCTAAGCGATAGTAATGGTAGCCTACTCACTTCTTTCAATCCGACAACAGGGGAGGAGATTGCCTCAGTTCGTCAGGCCAGTGCCGAAACTTATGACCAGGTTGTGGAAAAAGCACAACAGACCTTTGTTACGTGGCGCAATAAACCTGCACCAGAGCGCGGCCAGTTAATCCGCGATCTGGGTAACGCTGTGCGTGAACTCAAAGAACCGCTTGGAGATCTCATTTGCCTGGAGATGGGCAAAATTCGAGCAGAGGGACATGGCGAGGTGCAAGAGATGATCGATATCTGCGATTTCGCTGTCGGTCTTTCCCGCCAACTGTATGGATTGACCATGCAATCTGAGCGTCCAGGACATCGAATGTATGAGCAATGGCATCCAATTGGACCGGTTGGAATTATCTCGGCCTTCAATTTTCCGCTGGCTGTGTGGTCATGGAACTCAACGATTGCAGCCGTTTGTGGCGATACAAATATCTGGAAACCATCGGAGCAGGCTCCTTTAACGGCGATTGCCATGCAACACATCTGCAATCGAGTAATGACTGACCATGGCCTCGATGGTGTGTTCAACCTGGTAGTTGGTAGTGGTCCTGGTATTGGCCAATTGCTGGTGCAGGATAAACGGATTCCCTTGATCTCGTTCACCGGATCAACCCAAGTCGGTCGCCAGGTGGCCGTAAGCCTAGCCAATCGATTCGGCCGGACAATTCTGGAATGTGGTGGTAATAATGCCATTATTGTTGCTGCAGATGCCAATCTTGACCTGGCCACCCGAGCAATTCTCTTTGGGGCTGTCGGCACTGCCGGTCAACGATGTACGACTACGAGGCGTCTAATTGTTCACAAAACCGTCGCCGCTGAACTGACCAGGCGACTAATGAACGCATATAGTCAGATCAGAATAGGTGATCCTCTGTCGCCTGAGACGCTGATGGGTCCTCTCGTTTCGGAAAAAGCGGTTTCCGAGATGTTCACTGCCCTCAAGCAGGCTCAAGCCGACGGTGGTGAGCTATTGATAGGTGGGCGCAGACGAATCGATCTGGGACCAAATTTTGTGGAACCGGCAATTGTAAAAATGCCTTTCCAGTCGGAAATAGTCCGAACGGAAACTTTCGCCCCGATCCTCTATCTCTTGGAATACGGAGAAACGAGCGAAGCGATCCGTTTACACAATGAAGTTCCTCAAGGGTTGTCCAGCTCAATCTTTACCGACTCTTTGCTTACCGCAGAGACATTCCTTGCGGCATCTGGCTCCGATTGCGGCATAGCCAACGTGAATATTGGCACTTCTGGAGCCGAAATTGGCGGGGCGTTTGGCGGAGAAAAGGAAACCGGAGGTGGTCGGGAGTCAGGTTCTGACGCCTGGCGGGCTTATATGCGTAGGCAGACAAATACGATCAACTGGTCAGGAGAACTTCCCCTCGCCCAGGGTATCAGCTTTGGTGAATAGCTCTTGATGCTTCTATCCTCCTTTTAGGAAGAGCATATACATCCCGGCCAGGTAGAAAATGATGATTACGAGCGAGTCCAGTTCAATGAAAAGGATTTTTCTCTCAATCCGGGCAAGATTGGCCAGTAAGGCCATGTTGGTCAACAAAAGTGCCAGTAATCCAACAAGGGCAAAATTGGGATCAATCGCACCAAGGAAGCGGCCGTCGGTATAAAAGAAGTCGGCCAATCCCAGTCCAAGCATGTTGAATATACTCGAACCAAAGAGGTTGCCAACTGCCAGGTCAAATGCGCCAATCCTTACCGCTGCCAGAGCGGCCAATAGTTCCGGCAAGGAGGTCACGAGGCTTAGAATCGTCGTTCCGAAGAAGCCATCTCCTAGACCGGTCATTGTCGCAATATTTGTGCTGGCGACAACCAACTGGGGAACTACCAGGACAAGAAGCAAGGAAGCCAGCAAAAATCCGATTATTCCTGACCTCAACGTTGGGAACCCATCTTCAACTGGAATAACCGTTGTTGGCGAACTGCCCGCCTGCAACTTATTTTCTTGTTGAAATAGCCACATGCCGCCAAAGTAAACGGCAATAATAACCGCACTATCCAGGCCAACCCAGCCAATTGAAGCCGGAAAATCTGCGATAATGAAGATGACTGCCAGAAGCATAAGCAAAGATGCCAACACGGCCGTCATAGTGTGCGAAACCGCCATGCGTCGCATCAATGGCACCTGGTAATTTACCAGATCGATTAAGGCTAAGAGAACGATATTAACCATATTGCTGCCGAACAAATTACCGGCCGCGAGATCTGGTGCGCCTACCTGGAAAGCACTTATTGAAGTGAGCAGCTCTGGCAAGGAAGTAGCCGCGGCTAGAAATATGGTACCTACCACCAGCCCGCCAAGGTTTGTACGTACCGCAATAACGTCCCCGTACTCGGCCAGTTTATTTGCCGCAAACACGATTATTACCGCACTTAGGATGAAAATTAGCCAAGGGGAAAAAGCCATGCTAAGTATTCCTGGTGCTAGAGCGATCCAGTTATTTCGGGCCTTTGCGGCTATTGGTCTCCATCATATTGCTCAGGTACGCCCCATGTTTGAGCTATTGGCAGCGCGCACATTATTGCGGTATGAGGCTGGGTCAGATCACCCAAAATGGAGGTACTCGCCCCAGCTGCCGCGTTGGCCAACTCAAGCGAATCAATTATTGCAAAAAGGGTATGATGTCCGATGCGCCCTCCACCAAAGACCTGACTAAAGCCAGCGAACATGGGTTGAGCAGTATGCCTGGGTAGTACTCGGTTCAATCCGGTACTCTCCAAGATTGTGATGCCGGGTACACCGACTTCTTTCCAGGCCTCTAATACCTCATTTAACCGCGTGCTATCATCTAAAATCATGATTAGAAGATACATTGTCTCCTCACTCATCTCTATCATCTGAAAGTATCTCACCTGGCTCAACCCAACGGTATTTTAAGTAAGAGTCGTGATGTTGCCAGGCGCCTTGCAACCAGGTTGAAATTGCACCAAGATCATTCTTTTCTAAAGCAAGAATAAGTTCATTCATCTCCGTATGGAGACTTTTTAGTTGCTCCAATACTGGTTTTTTGTTACTTTTCAGGATATCCAGCATCATTTGCGGATTTGACCCGGCCAGACGGGAGACATCTCTCAAACCGGTTGCGCTTATCTGCCAATATTGCTTATCAACCAATGCCTCTTCTGCAACTCTGGACGTAAGCAATGCAGCCACCAGGTAGGGTAGATGGCTGGTCGAAGCGACAACTTCATCATGAAGCAAGGCATCGAGGAATAAGGGTCGCGCATGAATCGCCCGCACAATGTTGACTGCTAACTCTTCTGCCGATTGGGTTGTTCTCTGACTTCGGCAAAGAATAAAGGTTTGCCCATCAAATAGGTTTGAAGATGATGCGCCATAGCCTGAACGTTCCCGGCCGCACATCGGATGGCCACCAATGGCCTCAAAACTATCCGGGAGGTCAGACATCGCGTTTGTGATTTCTGCTTTTGTGCTACCCAGGTCCATTATCAGGCAGCCCCCAGGTCGGAGATGAGGTAGCTTATGAAGGATATCCAAAATGAGACTCACAGGAGTAGCCAAAACAATAACGTCCGCATTGGCAACGCCACTCTTAAGGTCCATTGTGCCTTCGGAAATCACACCCTGGGCGAGAGCAATTTCCAAAGAGCGACGATCCGAGTCCACGGCCACAATTCTGTGAACGGTGCTGTGCAATACTTTGGCCATGGATCCACCCATCAAACCAAGGCCAATAATTGTAATATTTAAGTTGGCTAGGTCGCTGTTATTTACCAACTAATTTCTCCCAATTGAGGATCCGGTGGCATCTTCTTCAACTATTCTACTGGAAAGCAGCTTCTTCTGCCCGAGAATGTCTCACGAGTATGCTGCCATTCTGCAAAAAAATGTTAAAATCGCTACAAGCCTACCCGTCATAATGACAATGTACCAAGATAGGTTTTTTTAAAAAGCGAGATTGTCTGCATCAGCCTGTTGAATCTCCCGAGTGCTCGGCTCTTCAATACCGATCTAATCGGATAGATAAATCTGTTGATCTCCTTATTTCTTAGCACCACCATCAGCGGGATATAGACGGCCAAAAAAATCTTGGTAGGGCCGTCATCCTAAACCTCTTTTACACCATCTAAGGAGTGAACCTAGTGAAAAAAGATCTTATCTTTCAATACGAACTTGAGGATATTGATCCCAATCTTGCCGAACTTGTTCAATTAGAACATCAGCGTCAGATTGAAAAAATTATCCTAATCCCATCGGAAAGTATTGCTCCACCTGCTGTTCAGGGGATGATGAGTTCCTCATTTGGTAATATCTATGCCGAAGGTTATCCCCGAGAAGCCAGTCGAAAACAGAGCGAAGACGAGATCTTTGATTTCCAAGCAGAACTGGCCTACTTTCGACGTCATAGCGATCCCCGATATTACAAGGGTGTCGAGTTTGCCGATATCCTAGAAGCGGTTACCCGCCGGCGCGCTGCTGAATTATTTAGTGCAAATGGTATCGAGCCTGACCAGCTGTTTGTCAATGTCCAGCCGTTGAGCGGATCGCCGGCAAATGCAGCCGTTTTCTCCGCCTTGCTCCAACCCGGAGACACGGTAATGGGACTAGACCTGATTCACGGTGGGCATCTGACCCATGGTAGCAGAGTAAGTCGCTCAGGAAAAATATACAATTCCGTCCCCTACTACGTTGATCTGGAAACAGAAAGATTAGATTACGACGCGATTGAAGCCCAGGCAGTAGCAGTCAAACCAAAACTCTTGATCGCCGGTTACACCGCGTACCCATTAATCATTGACTGGCAACGATTTCGGGCGATCGCCGATAAGTGCGGAGCATATCTAATGGCCGATATTGCTCATATCTCAGGTCTCATTGCCGCGGGCGTTCATCCCAATCCCATCGGAATTGCCGATGTTGTCACAACAACTACCCATAAGAGTCTGTGTGGTCCAAGGGGGGCAATGATCATGACTCATCATGCGACCTTGAGACGAGAAATTGATCGAGCCGTCTTTCCCGGTGATCAGGGAGGTCCACATCTGAACACGATGGCGGCCTTAGCCGTGGCCCTCAAAATAGCAGCGACAAACGAATTTCGTGCTCTACAACAAAGGGTTGTACACAACGCCGCTCGGTTGGCGGACAAGATCGATCAGGAAGGAATCCGAATAGTGGCCGGCGGCACGGAGAACCATTTACTGCTTCTGGACATGAAAAGTATCGTTGCGAATGGCGTGACACTATCAGGGGACATGGCCGCCAGAATTCTGGATATCGCCGGCATCGTTAGTAACAGCAATACCATTCCTGGTGATCGCAGCACCTTCTCTGCCTCAGGAGTAAGATTAGGGACGATCTGGATTAGCCAACTCGGCTACGGTGACGAGGAAATTGACGTTCTGGCCAAAGCCATCGCAACTGTACTGAAAGGATGCGTGCCATTTGCTTATGCTGGGCCGCAGGGCAAAAAGCTGCTACGCGCAAAAATATCGCCAGAAGCCCTCAACTTTGGTCGCCAATCGGTCAGCCGCCTGACTGGTGTTGAACAACCTTTGTACCAAACAAATAGGGTCGAGATTCGTGGGCTGGAAGCCAAACAATACCTGAATGAAGTGTTAGCCAGCAACGTGCTTGGACTCGCTGTAGGTGAATCGCAGCAGTCCCATATTTTTGGACCAGATTTGGACAGCCATATCGTCCTCAAACGTATCTCAATCGACAGATATCACCTGTCTTTTCCTGAATCGCGCGAAATCGTTCCCAAGGCTGTGAAATGGCTAGAGAACTTGTCTGACGCGTATGTAGATTTCGGCGACCTCTACGCCAAGATTCCGGGACCAGTAGTCGCGTCGCCGATTTCAGCTGATGAGAACTCGGGGCAGCAAATTCCCCAGGGCAGACCGATTATTGAACAGAAACCCCATTTTGTTGGCAGCCAAAATCGTGAATCCAAGCTTCCCCCACTGCCCGAGTTTAGCTGGAATGAGCTACAGAATTCTCCGCTTCTTAGGACTGCGCTTTACGAAAACCATATCAAAATGGGTGGTCGAATTGTTCCCTTTGGCGGCTGGGAGATGCCAGTCTGGTACTCGTCAGTGAGCGAGGAACACGAGGCAGTTCGCAAGACGGCCGGTTTGTTCGATGTTAGCCACATGGGTGTTTTAGAAGCCAGCGGATCCTATGCTGCTTACTTTCTAAACTATGTTACCACGAATGATATTTTATCCTTAAAAGTTGGACAGTCTCATTATACTTACTTGTTGATGCCTGATGGCGAAGTAATTGACGATCTGTTGGTTTATCGACGTGGTATGGAAAAATTCATGCTGGTTGTCAACGCAGCCAATAATAACAAAGATTGGCAATGGCTCAATGAGGTTAATGAGGGTCGTGTGCAAATTGATCCGGATCGACCTTGGGCGCAAATGCAATACAAGACACAACTGCGTGACCTGAGAGATCTCCAGTGGGGTAATGAGTGTCTGGTCGATATTGCCCTTCAAGGTCCAGAGGCAACCAACATTCTTCTGTCAATTTGCGATGACTCTGAGTTAGCTGCCCAGATAAAGGCGATGCCTTGGGCAACGCTGGTTGAAGGCAAGCTGGCCGGATACGACATCGTCATCTCCCGGACCGGTTATACGGGTGAAAGAGTGGCGTATGAGTTATTCGTCCACCCTGAAAAGTCGTCTGAATTTTGGAATTTACTTCTCAATGCTGGAGAAGTCTACGGTCTATTACCTTGTGGCCTCGCTGCACGCGATAGCACCAGGACAGAAGCCGGTCTCCCGCTCTATGGCCATGAATTGGCTGGTCCGTTAGCCCTTAGCCCGGCCGACGCTGGTTTTGGAAGTTACGTAAAAACATGGAAGCCCTTCTTCATAGGACGGCGTTCATTTATATCGCAGGAGCAAACACGACATAGATCACTAGTTCGATTCCGTATGAACGAGAAAGGGGTTCGACGACCAGAGTTAGGCGATCCCATAGTAGACAAACGCGGCAAAGTCGTCGGAACTGTTACCAGCTGTGCTATTGACACAGACGGAAACTTACTCGGCCAGGCTGTTTTACCCATAGAAATGGCCCAACCAGATACACAACTATCGATTTACCAACTCGGCGGTGGCAATAGGAAATTAAAAGTACCAGACAGTATCCAAATGGGTTCGCGCTTGCCAATACCTGATCGGGCAACCGTTCTAAGTCGTTTTCCGAAACGTTCTAAGTAGGATGTCTGACCTTTTTTGGGAAGCAGGCAATTGAGGTTCGTTGTGTGTAGCATTAGTCAATTATTGAGGAGCAACTTACCATGCGTCGTGAAGTAATGACCTGGTCTGACGTTGATAAACTAATCGATTATCTGACTCCACAGATCCACGGCCGTTTCGATTCCATGATAATCGTCACTCGGGGTGGGTTGGTGCCTGGCGGAATGCTCGCCGAAGCTCTAAATATCACCTACATCCTGACGGCTTCGGTTCGCTTTCCCACAGATTTTGCCGGTCTCCAAGCTCACCCGGAAGAGCGCTATGCCGTGCCAGAATTTATCCAGTTCCCAGAGGATGAACTGTTGGATGATCGACGCGTGCTTGTTATAGACGATGTTTGGACACGAGGTCGAAATATTGTCACTGTAGCGAGTAGGGTAGATGCAGCTGGTGGGCACCCCGAAACATGTGTGCTTCACTACAAGCCAGCCTCTTCGCTTTACCCTGGCCATACCCCGACATACTATGCGGCGGTATCCGATGCATATATTATTTATCCCTGGGAAATCGATAGAGGCCCCGAGGTTCTCGGTGTCTGGAATTAGTATCTCATTATATGAGAGGCAGTTGACGCTAAAATAGGCTTCTGTTACGATCCCAAACAAGATAAGCATTATGAATTGTACTCACAACTCCGGCGATAACTGGGTCCCTGGCGGCGGAGGCCGTCGAATCGCGTCAGGTCCGGAAGGAAGCAGCGCTAAGGCGTAACTTCTGGGTGCCCAGGATTACCTGGTGATCGTCGGAATTGTGGGTGCAATTTTCCGTTACGGAAGTGAATTCGATCAGCCCAACATGGGTCAATGGATGTGAACGATAGGCCCCCACCCCTAAGGTCATGCTTCTTCCAAGATTTAGACTGACATTGCTCGTTTTAGCGATCATTATTCCAGCGCTTCTGCTACTCGGCCGGCACTTTCTTTTTGAAAATCACGATTATCCTGTTTATGAAGATGGGCGATTTCTTCAAGTCGAGGGGCGATTTGCCACAATTGCTGATGTAGTCATGGCAGCCGGTGTAACGGTGCGGCCGGAAGATATCGTTCAGCCAGAGAGGGATCAGCTCCCCGACCCGGATACTCCTATTGCAGTGGTTCACGCTAAGGAAATCGTTTTAACTCTCTCAAGAGATTCGTTGAATCAGCAAAGTGTTGGTGAGCTGAGTCAACGGATTTGGACCCATCAGGAGTACCTGGCGCCTTTTCTAGTGGAAGTCGGTGAGGTAATCCAACCGGGCGATCAAATATATGCCGACAACCAACTTGTATCTGACCAGGAATTTGCCACTGCCCCGCTGCCCAATCGAGTTGATATTGTCCGCCAAAAGGAAATTACGATTCGTGAAGACGATCAAGAATCCGTCGTGATTACATCGGCGAGGAGCGTAGGAGCGGCTTTAGTGGAACAGGGAATACAAGTTACTTTGGCGGATGCCATCAACCCGCCATTACGGAGTTGGCTTGCTTCGGGAACTGTTATCGAGGTTCAGCGAGCCATCCCGGTAACGGTCAAGGTTGATGGACAGGTGGTGAGTGCTCGAACTTACCATCCTGAAGTCTCGGCAGTAATCGAGGAACTCAAAATTACCCTGGAGGGTCAGGATTATACAATCCCAGACCTGGCGGCTTCTATCCGGGCTCGGGATCTAATTGAGGTTGTCCGTGTTCGTGAGGAATTCGATTTCACAGATGAGATGATCCCCTTCGACTCTGTCACCCAACCCACGGATGAATTAGAAATCGACCAGGTAGCCATTATTCAACAAGGGGTCCCCGGAACTTTACGCCGGCGCACCTTGATTCAAAGGGAAAACGGTATCGAAATCAGCCGCTCCCCCGCAGGGGAATCAATTACCCAACAGCCCATCAATGAGGTAGTCGGTTACGGTACAAATATTCTAATTCGAACTCTTAATACCCCAGATGGCCCCATTGAATATTGGCGCGTTGTAAGTATGCGGGTCACAGCCTATACCGCTGCCTCCGCGGGAAAAGAGCGAAGCCACCCAGCTTATGGGATAACTGCCAGTGGCGTTCCGGCCGGTTATGGTGTTGTGGCGGTTGATCCGACCATCGTTCCCTTTCGCAGCTACGTTTACGTGCCAGGATATGGTACGGGCTTCGCAGGAGATACTGGGGGCGGGGTTAGGGGACGTTTCATCGATTTAGGATATGATGAGGGCCAAATCGTTGCCTGGAGAGGCCATGTGGATGTCTACTACCTGACGCCGGTACCACCAACGGATCATATTAACTATACGTTACCGACTTTTCTTCCCTGAACGATATCAAGTCAGATCTATCAACCTTGGAATACCAGGAAAGCGAGGGCGAAGTTTTAGAACCACGCATAATACTCGGACAATACGGACTGTCGCCAAAAAAGAGTCTTGGACAAAATTTTTTGTCAGACGACAATATTTTGGCGGCTATTGCAGCTTCCGCGAATTTGCAGCCGGCTGATCAAGTGCTCGAAATCGGTCCAGGACTAGGATCCTTGACCCGCCATCTCGCCCACCAGGCCGGATACATCGTTGCCATAGAACTTGATGATCGTTTTATCCCAATTTTGGAGGCTCAATTGGCCGGATTTGATAATGTGGAGGTCATCCATGGTGATATTCTAAAGGTCGAGCCCACTAAATACCTGGGAAAGGGCTACAAAGTCGTCGCCAATGTGCCATATTACATTACAGGGGCCATTCTCCGGCATCTTTTAACCTCTACGATTAAGCCAACTCATATCACCATGACGGTTCAGAAAGAGGTAGCTAAGCGGCTAACGGCTTTACCTGGTCGAATGAGCGTTTTGTCGGTAACGGCCCAATATTATGGAATGATAACAAATGTACTCACCATCAAAGCAGGTTCATTCTGGCCAAAGCCAGAGGTGGATTCGGTCGTCATTAACTTGGCTCTGTGGGGTGAACTGCCACTTGAGCCAATAGAAGAAGAGGCTCTCTTTAGGGTGGTAAAAGTTGGATTTAACCAGAAACGAAAACAGCTTCAAAAGAATTTAAGAGCTATTATCGATTCACGGGACAGGGTTCAGAGCGTTCTGCAAATAGCTGAAATTGACGGAACGCGTCGGGCAGAAACCCTGAGTCTCAAAGAGTGGATATCACTATATACAGCCATCAAGGAACTTTGATTCAGGCCACATTACGCCAACCATCACGACTATCCCAAGGGTCGGGATAATTATTTTCCTTGTTGTGACCGCCAGTTGCTTCTTCATTCGAACTACCAATCAATGATTCATAGGCTGCCAAAGCTAGCCAAGTGCTATTGCTAGTGTCTGGGTTTGCCTGCCAGGGTTGCATGTATTCATCGAGGAACCTAACGCTGACATCTCCATGTATAAAAAATGGATTCTCTAAAATATCAAGCAAGTAAGGTATATTGGTGGTCACGCCAAGGATAACCGTGTCTTGAAGCGCCCGAATCATCTTACGAATCGATTCGCGGCGATCATCCCCCCAGGTTATCACCTTGGCCAGCATCGGATCGTAGAAAGGACTAACCTGTGTACCTGATTCGATCCCATCGTCTACTCGAACGCCAGGGCCGGACGGGGGTCGATAGAATGAAATTTCCCCAATTGATGGCAGAAAGTCATTCGCAGGATCCTCGGCATAGATTCGGCACTCAATTGCATGTCCTTTTTGAGCCAATCGATCCTGACCAAAGGTAAGCGGTTCGCCTGCAGCCAGGCGAATCTGCCAGGCCGCTAGATCCACACCGGTCACCAATTCCGTAACCGGATGCTCAACCTGAAGACGCGTATTCATTTCTAGAAAGTAGAACT
>Ga0307377_10002963_pt1 | contig 19594 bp, 19 predicted proteins | sample TR3MG_FD_202535 | JGI IMG/M metagenome (GOLD analysis project Ga0307377, IMG submission 202535) | Soil microbial communities from Risofladan, Vaasa, Finland - TR-3 | ecosystem: Environmental > Terrestrial > Soil > Coastal area > Acid sulfate soil | place: Finland: Risofladan, Vaasa | collected... | reverse complement strand
TCCATACCTCTGAATGTGGTGTCTGGAATCGACCCAGCCTTCTCAACAACGTGGAGACATGGGCCAATGTCCCTATCATAATTAACAGGGGGGCCGAATGGTTTTCCTCCATTGGAACGGGAAAAAGCAAGGGAACCAAGATATTTTCTCTGGTAGGAAAGGTCAACAATACCGGTCTGGTAGAGGTTCCCATGGGCATTAGCCTTGCCGACATAATCTACAAGATAGGAGGCGGAGTTCCTGGAGGCAAAAAGCTGAAAGGAGTGCAGACGGGAGGCCCATCAGGGGGAATAATTCCTGCCCGGCATTTGAAGACGCCGGTTGACTTCGACGAGCTTACTCGCCACGGTTCCATGATGGGCTCAGGCAGCATCATTGTCATCGATGAGGATACCTGTGCCGTCGATTTGGCCCGCTACTTTGTGGACTTTCTCTGCGATGAGTCCTGCGGTAAGTGCCTGCCCTGCCGGGAGGGCCTGAAGCGAATGCGAGAGATATTGGACGGCATCGTATCCGGCAAAGGGCATGAGGAGGACCTGCAGGTACTCAAAGAAATAGCTGAGCTGATGAAAAAGGCGTCCCTTTGTGCTCTAGGCCGGACAGCAGTCAATCCGGTCTTGAGCACTATGGCCCACTTTCCAGATGAATATGCGGCCCATATAATCGAAAAAAGGTGCCCCTCTTTAGCCTGCAAAGCCCTTGTTTCATACTTCATAGAGCCAGAGATCTGCATAGGATGCGCTCTGTGCAAAAAGAACTGCCCCCAAGAAGCGATCGAGGGAGAGGAGGGCAGCGTCTGTGTCATAGATCAATCCCGCTGCACTCGATGCGGCATCTGTTTTGAGGTCTGTCCACCCAAGGCGAGGGCCGTCAATAAGGTCTCTCGCGGCCTTTCCCTGTCCACATCCGTATCCAGTTTAGTGAAGGCGAAAAGCGACCATTTTCTACAAGATCCCCAAGAGAAAGCCTGTCTCGGGCGCGATACTCAAGAGAGTCTTTTGAAGGCTAAAAGGGAGGTGAGGAAGAATGACTAAGCTGAGAATCAAGATCGACGGTCATGAGATTGAGATGGATGCTGACGGCAACCCTGCCACGATCCTGGAGGCAGCGAGGCTGGCTGGCATCATTATCCCCACACTGTGCCATCATCCCTCTCTCGAGCCTTATGGATCTTGCCGGCTGTGCACTGTGCAAATCGAAAAAAATGGACGGAAAAAGTTTGTCTCTGCCTGCAACTATCCTGTGGAAGAGGGACTTGTCGTAGACACCTGCTCTGCCGAGGTTGCAGGCATTCGAAAGATGATCTTAGAGCTTCTTATAGCCAGGTGCCCCCAGGAGAAGAAATTACAGGAACTGGCCAGAGAATATGGAATTTCCAAGCCTCGCTTTATGCAAGAGGATGAAAATTGTATCCTCTGCGGACTATGCCACCGGGTCTGCGAGGAGCTGGTGGGCGTTTCGGCCATAAATGCTCAGAACCGAGGGGTTATCAGGGATGTGGATACGCCGTATGGGGAATTATCGGAAGACTGCATTGGATGCGGTGCATGTGCCCTGGTTTGTCCCACAGAGTCCATATTAAAAAGAAGAAACATCTACCCATTGTCCTCTGCCGATATCAAAGATATAGAAGAGGAATTTCTCAGTGGAACGATTGATGATGACCTGGGAGTCAATAGAGAAATATTTGCAGGCAGGAGCGGCATAGAGGGGCAAGATGGAGGGATGGTAACCTCAATTCTCAATCGAGGAATTGAGACAGGGATGCTGGATGCGGCTGTGGTTGCCCAAAAAAATGAGATCTACGGAGCAAAAGCAACTCTAGTTGACGAAACTGATTTGATTTTGCAGGCCAGGGGGACTAAGTATGTGCGAGTATCCGTTATCGCTCCGCTCATGGATGCCCTGAACAGGGGGAAGAAGAGAATTGCTGTTGTCGGCACACCCTGTCAGATCCGGGTGGTTAGAAAATTGCAGAGGCAGGGATATTTTAATGAAAAATATCCGGACGCCGAGATAATTCTCATCGGGCTCTTCTGTTTCGAAAGCTTCGATTATGAATCTCTTAAAAGTCATATCCGAGAGCTTTTCGGCATAGATCTTGATAGCGCCGAAAGGGTCCAGATCGCCAGAGGCAAATTTATAGTGGCAGTGGACGGCAAAGAGTACTCTTGCCGTGTGCGGGAGCTTGAACACGAGGTGAGGTCAGGCTGCGGATTTTGTGATGATCTGGTCAGCCGGCTGGCAGATATATCCATAGGCTCGATTGGAAGCCCAGATGGATACTCCACGGTGATAGTCAGATCCGATCGGGGAAAAAGACTGCTGGAAGCGACGGTGTTTAGCAGAAAAGAGATAAACAGAGATGAAATCGTCAAGCTGGCTGGATTTAAAAAGAAAAATGCAGATAAAAATTTTGCAGGGATTATAGCAGGGCTGCCGGAACGATTTGAAACTGAGAGGAGGGAATGTGCCCAATCTTCCGCTGAGTGCAGGAATTTGGGCATTTTATCATGAATTTTACAGGATGCCTATTTCGGATTCAGCGCTCAATTTTAGAAATGGACTCAGCGATCTGGGCCTGAGCAGTTGCAAGTCTGTGCTCATCGCTCTTCTCAAATTCGACTCCTTTCGGCCCTACACTAAATCTTCCAATGCTTTTGTAGAGAAGGGCAAAGAGGATTGTTGCGGGGAAATACATAAACAAAGCAGTAAATGATGTTTCATTTAATTTGGAGATAAAGAACAGGTAGATCGACAGCAATAACGCCAAAAACAGCAATATGGCGATTACGATTTGCACATTTGTTAGCTCTGAAGAGGGCTTGACTCTTCCGACAGCCCGCAGATTCCTTATCGCTTTTATGTTTCTTGGATCAATGGTTCTGGCCTTGAAAAACTCGTCCTTTGCATTGTAATAGAGCTTCTTTTTGGCATATATCCAGCCTAAGTTATTGTGGATTTCCGATTTGGCTGAGTCATCCATCTTATCAGAGTGCTCCAGCGCGAATTTGTATTCTTTCTCCGATTCATCCTGCCAACCTTCATCGGCCAGAACATCGCCAAGAGTTCCATGGTAGTTCGGATTCAATGGATCGATGTCCAACGCGATTCTTACTTCTTTTTCAGCCTCGCCAAATCGGCCATACTCTCTCAAAAGATTTCCGTAATTGTTGTGAGCTTCGGAAAAATTGGGATTGGCCTTGATAGCGAGCCTGTACTGCTCCACAGCCTCATCCTTTCTTCCCAGATCTGAAAGCAGCACGCCCAAGTTGGAGTAAGCCCCGGCATGGTTGGGGTCGGCCTTGATAGCAAGCCTGTACTGCTCCATAGCCTCGTCCTTTCTACCCAGATCTACGAGCAACACGCCCAAGTTGTAGTATGCTGCGGCAAGATTGGGATTGGCTTTGATTGCAAGACGGTGCTGCTCTACAGCCTCGTCCTTTCTACCCAGATCAGCGAGCAGCACGCCCAAGTTGTAGTATGCTGCGGCAAGATTGGGATTGGCCTTGATAGCGAGCCTGTACTGCTCCATAGCCTCGTCTTTTCTACCCAGATCAGCGAGCAGCTTGCCCAAGTTGGAGTAAGCCGCGGCATAATTGGGATTGGCCTTGACTGCAAGACGGAACTGCTCCATAGCCTCGTCCTTTCTACCCAGATCAGCGAGCAGCACGCCTAAGTTAGAGTAAGCCCCGGCATGGTTGGGATCGGCCTTGATAGCAAGCCTGTACTGCTTCTCAGCCTCATCCTTTCTTTCCAGATCTGCGAGCAACAAGCCCAAGTTGTAGTAGGCCATGGCAAAATTGGGATCGGCCTTGATTGCGAGACGGTACTGCTCCTCAGCCTCATCCTTTCTTCCCAGATCTGCGAGCAACAAGCCCAAGTTGTAGTAAGCCCCGGCAAAATTGGGATCGGCCTTGATAGCGAGCCTGTACTGCTCCTCAGCCTCATCCTTTCTTTCCAGATCTGCGAGCAACACGCCCAAGTTGTTGTAGGTCGTGGCACAATTGGGATCAGCATTTATGGCTTTTTTAAAGAGCTCCTCAGCTATTTCGAAGTTATGCAAAAAAATTGATGCGTTTCCTGCATTATTGTATGCCGGCGCTTTATTGTCGAGACCTTCCGCAGCTGCCAATGCCAGAATATACTCATGCTTGTATTGCTTGGCCTTATTCTGGATTTCTGATAATTCCAGCAGCCTTTGCAGGCTTATTTCCATTTTTTTGGCGAAAACAATTGCTTCGCCAACGCAGGCATCTAGGTCGCCTTTCTCTAGGCAGGACGCAATCTTTTCCAGGAGGTCTTTTTCCGCATCTTCTGTCATGATCAGCCTTTGACTATTCTTTTCCTCCATTCTCCATGCTAACTTTAATAATTCTTTCCTCCATTAGCCGAAATTCCTTCTTTGACAGTCATCGCAATTTCGCTCGAAAGATCTATACCGGAATAAGCCCTAACTCCAGATCATGGATTATACACTCAAACGAGGCTTCAAGCCCGATCTGGAGCGAATTCAAAAGGCCCTGGAAGAGGAGTTTGCGACTGAGATAAAGCAAGAGGACGGCAAACTTCTTCTCAGCTATGGAGCTCTTAAAAGCATCTGTGTATCGATCAACGGCAAGAAGCTCACTGTGACCACTGAGTCAGAAAAAGGCGCAAACGACGTCGTTGCTATGGATACCAACAAGCGCTTTAGAAACTTCCTGGAAAAAGCCACAGGATACACAGCCAAGCAGAGGTTGCAGATGGCAAAAAAAGAGGCTAACAAAGGAGCCGATTAAACTTCTATTTCAGTATAAAGTCAGCTTGCCTTTGACGAACTGCTCTACCAGGGCGTTTGTGCTCTGCAGCCAGTAGTCCAGGACGGCATCGACCTTCGCCTCCATTGCGGGAGTCATGGTCAGGTCGCCTGAGATCTGCACGCCGCGCAGGAGCGGCTGGCTGATGGGCGAGCCGATCTTGCTGACAAAGGTGACGTAGGCCTCTTCCACCCCCTCCAGCTCTGCGATCTCGGCGGCTGCCTTTTGCGCCAGCACGTTGTAGATCTTGCCAACGTGGCTGACCGGATTTTTCCCGGCTATAGCTTCCATGGTCATGGGCCGCATGGGCGTGATCAGGCCGTTGCCGCGATTGCCCCGGCCCGTGGCTCCGTCGTCGCCCATTTCAATGGAGGTGCCGGTGACAGTGAGGTAGATATTCTCCCCAGCATCGGCACAGTTCACGCAGACCTCTACATCCCCGGCGGCCTTTGCCTGGGCTTTTCTCATAACCGCCTCCTGGACGCGAGCCTTGGCCTCATCGTACTCTTCTCGCGAATTTATGAATCGGGAAACCATGGCTGCTGCTACTACCAGGGTCAGCTTGTCTCCTATGGCGACCGCCATGAGCTTGGTGTCCTCTCCTACGCCCGGCACGCCTCTCACAACTTCCTCCAGGTCTAAGATGAGCTGTTCGGTGCCGCTCAGCGGCGCATATCCCACTCCGATGGAGGTGTCATTGGCACCCCGGCCGATGAGGCTTCGTAGCTCCGGGGCGCCCTCTTCCACGCGCGGCTCGACCTCGAATTGCTGCAGATTTTTGACCGTTTTATGGAAGAGAGATGCTGTAGCATCTTCAATGATCTCGCTGATCGGCTTTGCCGAGGGGCTGCTGGCCCGGCCACCCACGACTACACAAGGGGGCTTTAAAATCGCGCCTCCTGCAAAGCGGGGTTCGCTCTTGCCGGCGATAATTAGAACCTTGTCTACATTGTGGTGCAGGATCTGGCCGAACTCGTCCAGATAGAACTGGCAAAGAGAGCGGGAGATGGCCTCAGAGATGCCGTCCGCCAGGGTATCCGGGTGGCCGAGCCCTTTTCTCTCCACTACCTCGAAGGGAGGAGCATTGTGCTTATTCAGGGTGATCATTAAAACCACAGGATCTAATCAGGCCGGTTATGATTAATATCTTTCTAAATACGAATTTTTTTCAGTTTATACCTCATGCATGAGTTTATAAGCTTGAAAAACTTAGAGTTTTCTTATATGAGTGAAACATCGGCCATTTCCGGACAAGAGACAATCCATGAATCCAACATAAAGAGGATAAACGCTCTGCAGTCCGACAACAAGAGCCTCGCCGAAGAACTGGAAACCACCAAAATGGAGAGGGAAGAGGTAAGAGCGAAGCTCTTCGAGTCCCTTATTGCCAACAAAAAATATCTGCGAGAGGTTGAACGGCTGAAGAAAGAGAATATTCTCCTCAAGAGGATGCCACTGTTCCTGGCAACGGTTGTGGAGATGGGGCCGGACTATGTCCTGCTCAGGCAGCACGGGAATAATCAGGAATTCATCACTACCGCACCGCCAGAGCTGATAGAGATAATCCAGCCCAACTCTCGTGTGGCCATAAACAACTCTCTCACCATTGTTCGCATCCTGGATCGCTCTGTGGATGTCCGAGCTAAAGTCATGGAGCTGGTAGAGGCTCCTGATGTGTCTTACGAACAGGTAGGTGGTCTGGAAAGCCAGATTCAAGAGATCCGAGAAACGGTTGAGCTGCCGCTCACGAATCCTGCCATATTCCGGGATATCGGTATAGAGCCACCCAGAGGCGTCCTGCTCTACGGTCTGCCAGGAACGGGTAAGACCATGCTCGCCAAGGCTGTAGCTCATGAATCCAAGGCCACTTTCATACACATGTCCGGCTCGGAGCTGGTGCATAAGTTCATAGGAGAGGGTGCGCAGCTCGTTCGCGATATCTTCCAGATGGCGCGCGAGAAGGCCCCTAGCATAATATTCATCGATGAAATTGACGCTGTGGGAAGCATCCGTACCCATGACGGCACCACGGGAAGCGCCGAGGTTAACCGTACCATGATGCAGCTTTTAGCGGAGATGGACGGATTTAGAACCAGGGGTGACATCAAGATCATCGCGGCCACAAACAGAATCGATATCCTCGATCCGGCATTGCTGCGGCCTGGTCGCTTTGACAGGATCATTGAGATTCCCATGCCTTCTGCAGAAGGGCGGCTCAAAATCCTGGAGATCCATGCCCGGAAGATGAAGACGGAAGAGGACGTGGATCTGATAGAGATTGCAAGGACGACCGACGAGGCGAGCGGTGCTGACCTTAAGGCCATTGTGGTTGAGGCAGGCATGAATGCTCTTCGAAGAGGTGCATCTTCGGTTGGCAGAAGCGATTTCGAGGCGGCAGTCAGAAAGGTACTAGGGGATGAGGTCGAAGGATCGGAAGAAGCCCTGAGGATGTTCTCTTAGGTGCCAATAAGCCGTGATTACTTTTTTATATTTTTAATTATTCTTATTTTCTATTCTCAATTCACATTTGCGGTCCATTTGCTATGCTATTTAGGCATACTCCATAACAGGCTGTGGTCGCACCGTCCCCGATTCCGCCCTTCCGTCTTCGCGCCTCTCCTCCGCTCCGCCTGTCTCTTATCGGTTCTACTATTTGACTGGGAAGATAGGATCTCCGACAATATCTCTTAGGGCAGTTTGCAGCTCAACTGAAGCTGTGTATTGTCCCCAGAAGTCCGGAAACGTTTAAGTATTCATTTTCTATCCTAGCCCTGATGAATCTTACGTCAATGGCAGGCTTGACCGATCCGATTCTTCTGGCAAATTGGATTCAACAAGCTGTGGATTCATTGACCGGCAAACATATTGATCTGGTTTTTATCCAGATTTTAGCAAACGTCATCAACGACATAAATTTGGCATCTATTTTTTTAAATGTTTTCATTATAATATTGGTTGCACTTTTGACTCGCACCACAGTCCGCATCGTAGACCACATGCTGTTGAATCATATCCCCACAGTGGTGAATAAGATGCAGATGAAGGTGGACGAGACCATGCAGCTAATGATCCGCAGGCTCGTTTCGGCCACCTTTTACGTTATCGGCCTGATGCTCATCATCTATCAGATACCGCAATTGCACAGCCTGGCTACCGCTATTCTCGCCGGCGCAAGCATCGCAGGTCTTGCTATCGGTTATGCCGCCAAGGACTCCCTCTCCAACTTCACCTCAGGCTTCTTTATAGCGGTCTTCCAGCCATTTCGGGTGGGAGATCTGGTTGATTTCAGAGGGGAATACGGCCAGGTGGAGGACTTGACACTGAGGCATACGGTAATTCGAACCACAGACAATAAGAGACTCTTTATTCCCAATAGCATGATAAGCACGGAGCCGATTATCAACTGGTCTATCAGGGACCCAGAGATAACCTGGGCTGTAGACTTCGACCTGGAGAAGGCTTCCGACATCGATCGGGCCAGGGAAATCATTATCAAGAATGCCAGGAGCCACCCCATGGTGCTCAAAGACAAGCCAATGAGCGTGCAGCTCATAGGTTCCAGATATTCGGAGCTGACCCTCCGGCTGGAGGTAGCCGTTTCCGGCAGAAATGTGGCTAAGGGTATAGCCTGCGATATAAGAGAGGCCGTCAAAAAGGAGTTCGAGGTGGAGGGCATACCTCCCGCGCCTTATCCTAAGTGAAAAAGTTTGCTTGTTTCCTATAACAGGCCTAAGTCCAGAAATGCAGATCCTGCCTGAGGAGGGGGGTGGTTTGAATTGGGATAATCCGTCTAACCTCTTCTAGATTTCTCGCCCAGTTGCCAAAAAAATTTCCTGAAACTTTTTGATCTCATCCTTTACATTCTCTCTAGCAACGACACATGATATGGCGCACAGGCCATCTGCTCCTGCTCTGACGACCTCGCTTGCATTGGAATGATTGATTCCTCCAATAGCAATGAGGGGAATATCTATCTCGGCCCGAATCTCTTCGATCAGTCTAATGCCTGATGGTTTTCCAGCATCCGGTTTTGTAGCCGTCTGGAAGATAGGCGAGACTCCCAGATAGTCAGCTCCGATGCTTTCTGCCAGCAGGGCTTCTGCAAGATTATGAACTGTAACGCCGATGATTTTATCATACCCTAGCAGTTTGCGGGCTGCAAGGCATGGTATATCGGATTGACCCAGATGGACGCCATCAGCCTCGACTGCAAGCGCAATATCTACCCGGTCATTGATTAGAAAGAGGGAGTCCCGGCATATTTCCCTGAGCCGCACAGCTTCCTCGTATATCTGCCGGGTTTCTGCAGTCTTATTTCTGTACTGGACAATTTTTACTCCGCATGAGACTGCAGAGAGTACGTCCCTTTCATTCCCGGCGCGGCTCAATTTGCTGTCCGTTATGAAATAATATCCTTTCACTCTTCGATCCTCAGCATTTTTTCTACTGTTTCGGCCTCAAGATTGTACACGGCATCAAAAAGCTTTTCTTTGAAGCTGCCCGGACCCTGCGCCTGCCTGGCCGCTATCTCGGCGGCGACCTCGTAGCAGACAAGACCGGCTACAGAGGCAGCAACACAGTCCTTTTCCACGGCCGCAAAGGTGCCTATTACCGAGGTGGCCATGCATCCTGTGCCAACGATATTTGCCATCATGGGATGGCCGTTCTTCACCAATACCGCTCTCTTTTCATCGGCCACGATGTCCTCTTTGCCGGTAATAACGACGGCGCATTTCCTTTTCTCGGCCAGGGCTCGCGCCAGCTCCTGTAGGTTCTTCTCAACGATCGAGGCATCGACGCCTTTGGTCTGAACGCTCTCCCCGGCCATGCGAGCGATCTCAGAAGAATTGCCTTTTATGATGCTCACTTGCACGTTATCCAGAATCTCAAAGCATTTATCATCGCGAAACTTTGTGGCTCCAGCCCCGCAGACGTCAAGGACCACCGGTATTCCCTTTCGGTTGGCACTTTTTCCGGCAAGTATCATTGCATCGACAAAATCAGATGTCAGCGTGCCGATATTCAAAACCAGGGCAGATGCTATGCCTGCCATATCGGCGACCTCTTCTTTGGCATGAGCCATAACAGGAGAGGCTCCAAATACCTTTACGATATTGGCACAATCGTAAATGGTTACCCAATTCGTAAGGTGGTGTACTAGCGGCTTTTCTCTTCTAACTCTTTCCAGGCAATCTGATGCAATGCTTTTCACGGGCAGCCTCCAATTTCTAATCGGGTATTAATTAATAGAACTCGAATAGGAATTAGATCGCATGCTTGCCCAAATAAAACTTTCGCTTCTGGGCGGATCTCTAAGTCCTCACTATCTGGGACTACATCTCTCTGCTGCAAGATTTCTTTGTCATGGGAGCTATAGGTTTACTAGCAAGGAGACGTCCAGGACAATGCAGCTTTGATCTTGGCAGGCCCGGACTTCAATTTTGACTATGAAGAGATAGGCCCCATATTGCAGGCCCAGCAAAATCGGAGAAGATCTGGGGTTATTTATTTGGAAGAGAATACATGATGATAATAATTGGTGACAGACAAAATGATCTACAAAGCAAGAGAAGGGCAGGCCAGCTATGGAGTTCCAATTGGAATTCTTCTGCTTGATACCTTTACACCCTTCATACCAGGAGACGTTGCAAATGCCTCTAGCTACCGTTATCCTGTGAGGTTCCAAAAGGTAGAAGGCTTTACGGTAAAGCGCGCCCTGAGCAGAGACCCGGCTGTTTTCGGAAGCTTATTGGCTGCTGCAGAGAAGCTTGTGCTGCAGGGAGCTCGCGCTGTCACGGGCGATTGCGGCTTTATGGGGATTCACCAACGTAACCTGGCCAGACAGCTTGATGTGCCGGTCTTCTTATCCAGTCTTATCCAGATCCCCTTTATCACCAGTATAATTGCGGAAGGTGATAAAATAGGGGTCATTACTGCGGATTCAAGGTGTATCGATGATCAGCTTCTCGAAGCGGTAGGAGTCGGAACGGCTAAAAATCTTGAAATAATAGGATTAGAAGAAACGGAGAATTTCCGCATGGCAGTCCTAGAGGAATCTGGTGTTCTGGATTCGGAGAAGATAAAAAATGAGGTGGTATTTGCCGCCGAGCAGCTGATTGCAAAAGAGCCAAAAGTCAGGGCAATTCTGCTTGAGTGCAGCTGTCTTCCGCCCTATGGCGCCGCTGTGCAAGAAGCTGTTAGGTTGCCTGTCTTCGACTATATCACCATGATCGATTATGTTTTTTCTGCTGTCGTAAAAAGAAGATATAGCGGAATTATGTAGCTAATAAGCCGTGCATGTTTTTAATAATAATAAAATAATGCATGAATTAATCTAGAATTCCTTCTCCCTCTAAAGAGTAGCTTCCAGACTCGTCATGGACTTCTTTTCCATTCAAAGGCGGATTAAACACGCAGGCCAGTTTGAGAGTGGTTTTTGCCCTTAGAATGTGCCTATCGTTTTTGTCCAGGATATAGATGGTGCCCGGTTTGATGGGGTAGATCTTGCCGTCATTTAAGGTCTCCACCTCTCCATCTCCTACCATGCAAAACACTGATTCTAGGTGGTTTTGATACCAGATTTTCGTCTCAGTATTCGGATAAATAGTAGTAATATGGAAAGAGAATCCCATATTATCTCCTTTCAGCAGCATGCGAGTACTTTTCCAGTTCTCGGAGACTACGCAGCGTTCGCTTTTTTCCGCATCCTCCAAAGTTCTCAGAATCATGCCACTACTCCTATCTCGACTTCATTCTCATTGGAAATTTCGCCAGAAATACTGCTCAAGGATTCCATCACACATTGCTCCAGGATATCCAGTCCCTGGTTTAATTGCTCATCAGTGATAGTGAGTGGCATCAGACATTTAACAACCTGGTCATTCGACCCGGATGTCTCCAGTACCAGCCCGTTCTCAAAAGCCGTACTGGTTATCTTCTTGGCCAGCTCACCGCTCTGGCAGTCCAGAGCCTGCATCAGACCCCGACCACGGGCAGAGATAATATCACTATCATCCATTCGGACCAGCTTAGAAAGCCTACTCCGCACGATTCTGCCTTTGCGTTTTACTTCCTGGGAAAATGATGCATCCTTCCAATAATGCTCAAGAGCAACCCTGGCGGTTACGAAAGCCATATTATTCCCTCGGAAGGTGCCGTTATGTTCAGCTGGTTTCCACTGATCCAGTTCCGGCTTCATCATTACCATAGACATAGGGATGCCATACCCGCTCAAGGACTTAGAAAGGGTTATAATATCGGGAGAGATTCCCGCTTCCTCGAAGCTAAAGAAGGTGCCTGTTCTGCCGCAGCCCACCTGAATATCATCCACTATCAACAAGATATCATGCTTCCGGCAAACCTCTTCAAGGGAACGCAGCCATTCAACGCCGCCCACATTAGTGCCGCCTTCTCCTTGGATGGTCTCTACGATAACCGCAGCTGGATGGTCCAAACCGCTGCTTCCGTCCGTAAGCACCTTATCCAGATACTGAATAGTGTCGACATTGTCACCCAAATAGCCATCATAAGGCATGAAAACGGTTCCTTGAGGAGCAATCCCACAGCCATCTCTGAAAAGGCTATTACCTGTTGCAGCTACCGATCCTAAAGTCACTCCGTGAAAGCCATTGGTGAAAGCCACGATAGTTTGTCGCCCCATCGCCTTTCGGGCAATCTTCAATGCAGCTTCGACTGCATTAGTGCCTGTTGGGCCAGTGAACTGAAGTTTGTACTTCATTTTTCGAGGTTTCAGGACCAATTTCTCAAAAGTCTCCATGAAATCCCTCTTCGCTCCGGTGGCCATATCCAGCCCATGAGTAATGCCGTCGGATTCGATGTACTTTAGTAGCTCTTTTTTGAGCAGTGGATTATTGTGACCATAATTGAGCGCCCCGGCACCAGCTAGGAAATCGATATATTTTCTGCCTTTTTCATCTTCTAAAATTGCACCCTGGGCCTTTTTAAAGACTACGGGGAAAGACCGACAATAGCTGCGAACGTTCGATTCCAGTCGATTGAAAATGCTTAGTTCATCCATAATTCATTCACCTCATTTACAAATAATTTACTCTACCCCTATCAAAAGGCCCTATTTGAAAAAGATATTCTTCATCGTGATGTTCTGATCCAAAATGTTTTTCCGAGAAGCAGATTGTCTCTTCGATGGAAGCATTGAGATGAGCGGCAAAGGACCTAAAGAGTCGCATGGATGCATAATTTGCAAGAGTTATTGTCGTCTCAATAAAGCGGCAATTTATGCAAGATTCTCTCTTTAAAGCTTCTACAAGCAAACTTTTTGCCAACCCCTTATTTCTCATTCTTTCATCTACAGCGATCTGCCAGACAAAGAAAACGCTCTGACTACTAGGAGGAATATATCCTGATAGGAATGCGATAATCTCGCCTTTTTCTTCGGCTACCACGCAGGTATCATTAAAATGCTTACACAGCAATAGATAACTGTATGCCGAATTCAGGTCCAGATTTTTACAGGCTTTCACCAAGGAGTGGATCTGTGCTCCATCCTCAAGGTGAGGTTTGCGAAATAATATATTACTCTCCCCATTCAATGCTAAATCCTTTGATATATCTTTTAGTCCCACGTATTAAATTATCCTGTGGGATGTATTATGCTCGATCATTCCTGGAGAAATGAGCATACTCTTGGCTAATTTTGCGATCTCTGATCCATTATATAACGCCCATATGCCTATCCATCCAGACTTGTTCAAGTTCAAGCATATTATCAAGTTAAAAGGGATATTACTTAAATGCTTGCCTTCGTACAAGTAAATTTGTTCTTACTAAAATTAGTTTTATTATAGGTACTTCAAATGCGACATGAGAGGGGTTCAAACATGAATTTTCAGCGTCTCTTTGACAGAGAATATCTGATCGCCTGGAGGCCTTCAGGATTTTTTAAAATGATCTAGCTCTGCCTATCCATATCTGAAAAGACGTGGCCCTATTGAAACGCCCATGCGCCCAGGTAGGAGCTTACACGGGACAGATGGGAAACAAGATCTATCGACGCTAAAATTCAGTTTCCCATGGGAAACGTGGATGTAATTTAGAAATCTTAAACTTTCTATCCGCATTGCCCTCTATCCATCATTCTCCATCCATCTGGCGCCCCTATGGCCACATGCTTTTAAAGCTATACCTGCATAATTTGATGCAATTGGCAGCAGGTTGGTTCGAGGTATCAGTATCTATGGATTTTTCTTTAGAGGTAAAAGGCTGGATGGAGCTTGAGGGAAGACGGCTTTCTGAGAGTGATGCCAGGACAATTCTCGTGCAAAATCCGGCAGCGATCTCCAAATTTGGTGGCGAGTTCTTTTTAGAATGGAATAACTGCAAGGCGCAAGATCATTTCGGGATCATGGCAGGAGACTGCTCGCCGGGAACTGTGGTCTGCAGCGGCAAAGAGACAGGAAGAGTGGATCCCGGCTATCCGCTCATGGATCTGGATGAGGCCATAAGGATCGCAGTGCAGCTTCGTAGCGATGATGGCGTTGTGGCTCTCTCGGGGGGCGTGGACTCGGCACTGGTCGCCCGGCTGGCCGGCAGAGAGTGCGTTGTGGTGGGAATTGCTGGCTCACACGACCTCTTGCATGCAAAACAGGTGGCAGAGGAGCTTGGCCTGACCCTTCATCAGGTCTTAATAGATCCGGCATTAATCGAGGAAGCCTTGACCCGGGTTCTGGCTGTCATTCCCAAGAAAGATCCGGTGAATGCATCCATTGCCACAACACTATATTTTGTCACCCAGTGGGCAGGGCAGCACGGCGAGGCGCGCATCCTGGCTGGTCAGGGGGCGGATGAGCTCTTTGGGGGATACTCCCGCTATTTGCAAACGGAGACCTTAGCCCAGGATCTGGAGAGAGATTTCCTGGGGCTTTCCCGGCAGCTTGCCAGAGATCAGGCCGTGGCCAGGCTGCACGGCGCATACTTCTCTCTGCCCTACATGGACACGAGGGTAGTCATAGCTGCCAGGTCCATTCCTCCGGAAATGCTGGTGCATGGCGGAGTGCGCAAGAGACCGCTGCGAGCTGTTGCGATGCAACATTTGCCGCCAGCAATTGCCAACTATGAAAAGAAAGCCATGCAATATGGCAGTGGTGTCATGAAGGAGATACAGAGGCTTGCAGCTCGCAAGGGTTACAAGAAATCGCTGCAGGATTATCTGCTCGAAATCTGCAAGAAAGAAGGCCTTGACATGGGATGATATGAGCTGGTATCTGATCAGGATATTGTCTAGGAGACGGCAAGCAGTAAGATCTGAGGGAAGCGTCCTGAGGGCAAGGTCCGGCTGCCAGGGGCATCTAGCCCATGGCCTGCATGCAGAGCCAGAGCGAGGCCGAAGATGCTTCTTTTAGAAATCAATCCAACTTAGAGATGCCCTTTTTATCTAATTCCTTTCATTTTCGCCCTCAATCCAGCATCTCTCTTAAAATGGAGTAAAATTTGTCCTTTGCCCTCCTCTCTATCCAGGGCCTATGCCCACAATCTTCCAGCAAATTGAATTGAAAGCGCTTCAGGGTGGCTTGCAGAGGCTCACGGACACCATTGGCTGGATGCGGGTCCCAGTCCCCATGGATGGCAATGACCGGGCAGAGAATTTTCTTGCCGAGCTGAAGCAACTCCCCAGTCAGTCTCAAATGCCAGGCCTCATTCCAGACAGATTGATAGATGTCCGCATGGCACGACGTAATTGCATCCATTTCCGTTGATTTGCATCCATTGGTATCAATTGGATTGATGAGATTGATAGGATCAAAGGAATCGGTCTTAAAGAAGAGCTCGCCCATGCGAGCCAGTGCTCTGTTCTTCTTATCGCAGTCGCTGGGGTCCTGCCCATCCAGGACTGCAAATGTGCTTAGCACCTCGTTTCCTTCCTTTTCATTAAGGCGGGAGAGCCTCGTCTGCATAATTCTCTGGGCGTATTTCTCCTCGAAGGGGCCGCTTCCTACCAGCACCAGCTTCTTGACCATTGCCGGATAGTGGGCCGCCAGGATAAAGGAAAGCCATGCGCCCCAGGAAAAGCCGATTAATGTAATAGGGGGCTGTGCATTCTCTTCCAAAAGCCCTTTCAGCTCCTCGATCTGGCCCTGAAGTGAATGAGCCGTCTGTATCGGCTCCAGGACGCCCCGGTCGGAGCATAGCTCTTGTGCCACTGCCGCCATCTCGCCCCCAGCTCCCGGGCCCCCGTGAATGACAACCACAGAAAAGGGCGTGCTGCCGTATCTTCTTGGATTTATCACAGGGACCGGCAAATGACGGTAGGGCTAAAAAAGATTCTCGTTGTGGAGATTTCATTCAAAGAGATGGAGGGATGGAGGTATTTCGAGAAATCCTTAAGCAGTTTTCAAAGAGAAAGCACAAGGGTTTGAAATTTTTTTTGATTTGGAAAGTTATCGATGGTCGCTTTGATGTTTCGATTAAGCAAAACGCAGTAGCTCAAAGAATGAACAAGATGGGCAAATTTATTTTGTTCTACTCTGGGGACTTCGACGAAATGAAGTGCCTTTCTCTCTATCGCGAGCGGGACGAAATTGAAAAGAGCTTCAAGCTCCAGGCCAGGAACAAACACCTGCGATCCGGCTCGACCGCAAGTGCAGCCACCGAGCGAGCCCGAGAGTATCCGAGCTAAGCGATGGCCACTCGAGCATCGCAGTTTCGCGGCACCGATGCCGGTTACTGTTGTTAGCGATAGCTTATTTTCCCTGGTGCTAAAATATCGGCAGGTCGATGGTGCAAGGAGATCTTCACAAGTTCCTATGATCTCCCTTTTACGGAAAATACTCGGCAACTGTTTCTCGGACTTCCTCCAGCCAGGCTTTTCTCTGTGCAAGAGAGCTGGTCAATACCACGCTATAGGTCTTCCTGTAAAACTCCTTTACTCCGCAAAGCCCGAAGATGCAGTCCCTCCAGAGTCCCTCCAGGGGATCACCGAATACCTGATGCTCTCGCTTTGGAAAAGTATTGGATGTGTTAAAAACGATGGCCTTCCTGGCTCTGAGCAGCCCATGAGGTACTCCCTCGCCGTTATCTCCTTCCAGAAACTCGTAAGCCACGCCGGGCCTAATGACTCTGTCAATCCAACCCTTTAAAATGGCCGGAGGCATGCCCCACCAGTTGGGGTGGACAACGATTATTCCCTCTGCAGAGGCGATCTCCTCGCAGTACTTATGGACGACAGTGTCCACAGCTGCGTTTTGGGGAATCTCCTCGTAGCGCAGGATGGGATCGAATCTCTCCAGATAAAGGTCGTGGAAAGCAACTTGGTGGCCGCGGCTTTGCAGAGTTTTCCCGGCTACCTCAGCGATTGCGTGGTTGAAGCTTCCCGATCTGGGATGAGCGAGCATTAGCGAGACTTTCATGGAATTCGACTCGATCCTAAAGGCGGTATCCAAGGAGTTTAACGCTTTCGTAGCATTGGCGGATCTATCGGAGCGGCAAAGCTGGTGGACCATGACTGAACAAAATCGCAATTACATAAAGAAGGAAGTCGGCAAGCTTCTATCCGAGATCTGGCGGATCAAGGGTTTGTCGGAGCAGGAGTACGGCCCGAATCACCTGATCACAAAGAAGCTCGCCAGCATGCATGGGGATGCCCAGGCATTGTTGCAGGAGAAATAGAGAACCTTTGAGCACCCAAGAGATCACAGTGCATTGACGTCTGAAAATGAGATACATTGATCTGGATTGAGGCAAAAAATTCCATCAATAGATCTCTTCAAGATCTTTCCTGAAAGACAACCAAAAACAGATGCTTCACTACTAAGAGATTTACCCGAAGGATAATTCTAGAACGCCAAGTCGCATAACCCCGACTTTTCGCCGTTGGGAATGAGTTTGCAGATCATTCCATTGAGGTTGAGTTCTACATAACCTAAGCTCCCGGAAGAGTAGGCGCACGGATTGGGTGCACCAATAATTTTTCATTACTATTCATCATATCAGCTTTAAATACTTAAGCATGGGCATCATTTTAAGCATTTTTTAGCACGAAACTTCTATTTTTCGATTTCGTAATGCTTTAATATTTTTGTGGGCACATATCGCCTTGCAAACTGGCCATGAACGGGCATATTTGAGGTCATTTTTTGAAATAGGGGCAATTGCATCGAGATAGTCTGCTTGATGCGCCTATTAAATCCGGGAGCTTAGGACATAATTATCCTTGGGCTCAGCTTTGTAGTTATGGGTGGCGAGGAAGAACGCTAAATCCTGGGAATTCATGAGTGTATCTTCATTGGAAGATATCAGTTTCTTTAGATCTGAAATATTTTCACCCTGAGCAGATGCACCGTTCAGGGAAATCATTAGTATGCATGCAGTAATTATTGCGCCCACCCATCTCATAGCACATACTGTACTATCTAAAGAATATATAGACGATTAAGCTGTACAGAAGTGACCAATTTAGGCCTGATGGTTGGGAATCATGACCAAACAAAATCGTAATTACATGAGAAAGGAAGTGAGAAACACATCCCTTCCTTGCCTTCATTGGAGGAGCAGTACTTCCTTTGGCATCGGACTCTTCTATCAGGTCCAAAATATTATAGATGGCTTTTCCAGCTTTTGGCCTTGTACTTCAGCCTGGCCCGACCTCTTGGATATCCAGGCCCACTACCGGCGACATCGGGGCAGAGGTTAAGCCATCTCACCGCCCGGACCCTAAATTTTCCCTTAACGCATCCACAGAATATGTGACTCCTCCATGGGAATGAACGCCTCTGCATGATAGGGCACGATTCTTGGGGTGTAGTCCTCCACCGGCCTTCTCGCCGGCACTCTCGCCCCGTAAATAAATCCGTTCACTGCCCCTGCCAGCGGCCCCAGTCGCTCCATTACGATCTTCTCCGGGCCAATCTGCATAGCTTGCTCGACTTGCCCTCCATCTCCCTGGCTTAGCCCCGCCTCTGTGCCTGCTTCTGTGCTTGCCCCTGCATCAGCTTCAGTCCTCCCCTCGGGCAAGGGATCGGCATAAAGCTCCACTTGCACATCATCTGGTTGCAGATCTCCCAAATAGGCCTCCACAAAAAAGCGCCAGAAATCGTCTTCCCTGTGGCTGGTCAGCCCGCCGAATCTCAGATCCTTCCAGTACTCATTCAGCCGCTCCTGCCACGCTGCCAGCTCCTCTGCCAGCTTTGCTCCGTCCGCTGACCTCTTCCGGTATGCAGCAGCTGCAGGCCTGTAGATCTTTTCCACATATTCCTGCATCATCCTGGTGCTGTTATAGCGGGGTGTGAGACGGGCCATGCTGGCTCTTACCATAGCCACCCAGCCCTTTGGGATGCCTTCCTCATCCCTCTCATAAAAGAGGGGAACGACCTGCTCTTCTAAGAGGCGGTAGAGCATGTCTGCCTCTTCATCATCCCGGCCCGGCTCGCTGTGCTCCCGGTCGTCTCCCAGGCACCAGCCCACCTGTGGATCATAAGCCTCATCCCACCAGCCATCCAGATTGGAGAGATTGAGGCCGCCATTGGCGAGCACCTTCATTCCGCTCGTGCCACAGGCTTCATTGGGGCGGCGGGGCGTATTGATCCAGACATCCACTCCCGGCTGCAGGTGCTGGGCTAAGTCGATGTCGTAGTCCGCCAAAAAGACGGCCCGATCGGAGACCTCCGGGCGGGAGGCAAAGTTGGCCATCTGCTTTACCATCTCCTTTCCCTGCTCGTCCGAGGGATGGGCCTTGGCCGCCATAACAAGCTGAACTGGGTGACGGCTGTTGGTGAGAATTGCAATCAGCCTCTCCGGATCTTTGAGGAGGAGGGCAGTGCGCT
>Ga0307377_10002962_pt1 | contig 19596 bp, 26 predicted proteins | sample TR3MG_FD_202535 | JGI IMG/M metagenome (GOLD analysis project Ga0307377, IMG submission 202535) | Soil microbial communities from Risofladan, Vaasa, Finland - TR-3 | ecosystem: Environmental > Terrestrial > Soil > Coastal area > Acid sulfate soil | place: Finland: Risofladan, Vaasa | collected... | reverse complement strand
CTTCCTCAGCCTCCACTGTAATGTCAATTCCGATACCCTCTTCCAGGGCCTTGATCTTCGCGTCGCTCTCTTCTCCAACAATCAACATGCTGTGGAGCTGCTTCACGAGTCCTGCGTATGTGACTAGCTCGTCTCTGATTGCCTTGTCCCGGTAGGTGTCTCCCCAGATGATCTGCTGGTGGCTCTCGGCTTCGCGCATAGCATCGACTCGGATTCTCTGCTCTACCACCTGCTTCTTGAGATCCTCTACCAGAGAGGCTGCTGTTACTTCGGCTCGCGCCACTGGTTCGGCCTCCGCTGTCTGAGCCACAAGGCAATCGCTTGGATGTTACCTGCCAAAGCCTTCTTCAAGAGCTTTCTCTCCACCGCCATGTCAGGTACCGATAGAGCATCGTCAACCAGCTCTCGGAAGACCTTGTCTTCTACCATCCATCGGAATACGTGCTTCTTCGAGAGCCCTGCTCTCGAAGCCGCCACCTCGATTGACGCACCAGTCTTAAGGTAGTTGATGAAGAGCTGACGTTTCTCGCCTTTCTTTCCCGCCATCTGCTGCGCTTCTTCAGCGCGCTGCTTCAGGGCAGGATCCTTTCGGAAGCGATAGTAGACCGCCTGCTTCGTAACACCGATGATCTCTGCCGCCTCTTGGACAGAGAACCCGCGCTCCAGCAGTACGATCAAGCGATCCAGATCCTCTTGATCCAGCCGCGTTGCTCGTGTTCGCTTCGTAGTACTCACGTCAATTCCAGACGCTGTCGAATCTCCTCGATCTGCGCCTCTTCGTCGCCTTGTGCATCAATACCTTGTCGCCACAGCTCGAAGTCTACAAGGTCTACTCTGAACCGGTAGGATCCAAGGATGAACAGAATGTCCTTCGGATCCTCCTCTTTGTTCCCCTTCTCGGACGTCTGGTGCTCCTTCTCATTCTTGGAGTCATCCAGCGCTTCTTGGATATCGATGTCGTCCTGCTCTTCGAGAAGTCTCCGCAGCTCATCGTCCTCAAATCCAGTGACGTCTATGTCGCCCTCTTCCTGAACCAGCTCGGTCAGCAAGATCTGGAGAGCGTCCATGTCCCAATCACCTCCTCCCTTGTTCAGAGCAAGATTCAACTCCTTCTCCCGAGTCTCGTCGAGATCAACCCAAGAGACCGGTAGAGACTTCCACCCCAGAGACTTCGCAGCCTGCACGCGCTGGTGACCTCCCACGATCCTCTGGGTCTGCTTGTTGACCACGATCACCTCGACGCACCCGAACTTCAAGAGCTTCTTCTTGAGCTTCTCGAACTCCTCGGCCGTGATCTTACGAGGGTTGTAGACGGCCGCCATGTTGGCTAGGTCTGCGACCGGGTAGTCTTCAACTTCAAGCATCTGGATCCTCCTGTAGGACACGCAGTCCCAGGTTCCGCTCCAAGAGGAGAACCAACGCAAGGTGGTGGCACCACTTTGCAGGATCCTCTTTCTCCAATTCTGTCAACCTCCGCTTTGTCTTCAGGAAGATCCACTTCACCGAAGACTGACGGATTCCGTAGCGACGCCCAATCATCTCCTGGTTGATGAAGAAGATCAGGTCGTAAAGAATGTCTTTCTCGCGCTTCTTCAGGAAGGGGATCTCGTCCACCAGCTCCCTGACAGGTACCTCCGCAATCTGGATAAGGTAGGTCAGCTTCTCCAAAACCCGCCTGTAGCGGTAGGACACCGTGGGCTGAGACAGCCCGAGAAGAACCGCGATGTCTTTCTGGTTCTTCCTCTTCTCGACGATCAACCAGAAGATCTCTGCCTCCAGCTCGGGAAGATATCTCAGGTAGGGCTTGACATCAAACTCGAAGTAGACTGACGAAGGGAACCGATCTTTCAGAGACTCGGGAAGAGAGTGCTCCAGATACATAGGATCCACCGACACGAACGCGTTCTTGTTCGTGACGTTGGATCGGTCAGCGGCAGGGGTGATTCCCTGCTGCTTATGGTTGAGAGTGTGCCAGCGGCTCAACTCATTCCTTTTCAGCTAGAAGCGCAGCGAGCGCCTCCTCATTCTCGACCAGCATGTCAGCAGCCGCTAACGCTGCTCTGACCTCACGGGACGCTAGAGCGGCCCCACTATCCTTCAGCGCAGCAATGGCTGCACGTAGGTTTTCCTCTGTAGGGTTTAGACTGGCTCTCGCCACCGCACTGACTGTGCTCACACTTTACTCCCTATCAACACTTCTCCGTCAACCACTTCGACGTCCTGCATAAGCGTGGGCCACAACTCTTTTCCAAGAGGGGCTAGCTTGCAGGCGACTTCTCTGATCTCTGCCTCGGCTGCACCACCACCACGCATTCGTAGGACGTGGCGGAAAGCTTGAGCATTCATAGAGAACTGGATCACCTGATTCAGGTTGATAGGAAGCATACACCTGGCTGCGCCTCGCGCAACTTTGACCCTCTGGAAGCGGGACCAATCAGGGTGCTCTGACTCCAACGCACCCACCAGCGCGCCACAGTGCGTCTCATACAGCTCCAGAGACTTCACGGCGTGTCCTATGAAATCGGATCTCAAGAGAGGCCTAAGACGGTACTCCGGGGGTACCACGAACCCCAACTTCCGCGCCGGGATGTATCGACTGGAAGACTGGCTAACTGCCGTACCGGCCGCGTGTCGCACCAGCTCATGCGTGAAGCCTCGTGAGACTCCCGTGATCATGATGTTCGCTACCGAGTGTCGGGTCACTGAGCCGTGGTCGGACTCTACGATGTTCTCGATGTGTTCCTTAGAATCCCTTCCCACTCCGTAGGAAAGGTAGCACGCCCGAGCCCCAGCCTCAATCACGTTCTCCCCGTCCGTGCCTCTCATCTGCCCAGGCTTGATCTCCATGTCCATATCCTTCATGAACAAGAAGAACCCATTCCCGTTGAACTTGGTCTGCCCAACCAGATAGATCATCGGCTCCTCAAAAAACCGAACGTCATCGACCATCACCCGCATGTCGCGTGTCCGCAGCTCAGGCATTTTTCGCACCCCTCCTGAGACGTCAGCGACCTTTGATTGCAGCTCGGGCAGATCTCCATTGTCTCGTTCGCTTCCGGGGCCTTTTGTTTCGGCTCCACCATCCCCAACTTTTCCAGATGCTTTCGCAGTATGATCCCGAGTTGCGCCACGAGGGACGGCACGAACTTTCCTTCTACCCACGCTCCACCTGTCGGACTGAAGACCTGCTCCAGCTCCTCAATGAGAAAGTCAATCTCTCCACCTCGCCTGAAGACCGCCGAGATAGTTCTCGTCAGAGCCGTGATCCACTCTTGGTGTCTTATGGACTTCGTGTTGATGAAGATCTCGAAGGGACGCCTCACACCATTGGCGTCGGTGAAATCGTTGATCGTGATATAGAAGTTCTGCATGTCGTACTTCACCTTGTAGGTGTTTCCCGACAACTCCTTCTCACGAACCGGGACGACAATCTCCGGACCCTTCTTCCCGCTACTCAAGACGGATCCGCGCACTGCACTCGGCCTGTACGTCGTGCAGCCCTTGCAGCCCAGATCATAGGCCTGCTGGTAGACGTCCTGAAACTCCTCAAACGTCATCTCCTGCGGGCAGTTGATCGTCTTCGAGATGCTGGAGTCCACGTACTTCTGGGCAGCCGCCTGAACGAGAAGATGTTCCCGGACGGTCAGCTCTGGCGCCGTGACCATGTAGGAGGGGAGACCGACCGGCATACCGTTCCCATCACGCTTCGGCTCTCCCTTGATCTCTCTGAACCTCTGGTAGCCGTAGTCTTCTACATCGTACTCCAACCACGTCTCCCCGTCGTCCTGACGGACGCGGCGCCGATAGAGCCAAGCGAAGGTAGGCTCGATGCCAGAGCTTACGTTGTCTGCGAAGATGGATGTGGTGCCGGTGGGAGCGATCGTTAGGAGTACTCCGTTCCTGATCCCGTGTTCGGCTATGCTTTCCCGAATGGCCTTTGGCAGCTTCTTGATGAAGGGACGATCAAGGTACTGATCCTTGTCGAAGCAGGGGAACGGCCCACGCTCCCGGGACAGCTCGACGCTCGTCTTGTAGCTCTCGTCCCGGATCGTCTTCATGACCTTCTCGATCACAGAGATGGACTGGTCCGACCCGTATCGCACCTGAAGGAACTGGAACATGTTTCCGAGACCCGTGATGCCCAGACCCGTGCGCCTCTTGGCGACGGCTTCCGCCTTCTGCTCCGCCAGCGGGTATAGGGAAACGTCAATGACGTTGTCCAGGAAGCGCTGTCCGATGGCCACCGTCTGCTTCAGTACGTCGAAGTCGATCTCCGCATGTTTGGTGAAGGGATCCTTCACCATCTTGGCGAGGTTCACAGCGCCCAGGTTGCAGTCACCGTGAGGGGGCAGGGGCTGTTCGCCGCACGGGTTCGTGGCGTCGATGTACTCGCAGTAACCCAGGTTGTTCCAGTCGTTGATGTGATCGATGAATAGCACACCGGGCTCAGAGAACTCGAACGTGGTGCGCTGGATCTCTTCCCACAACACTCGGGCCTTCATGCGTTTGTAGACGTACCACGGCTCTCCATCTCGCTGCTTGACGGCAACCGGCTCGAACTCCGCAGGAGGGACGCCGAAACCCAGATCCCATTCCGAGTCATCTGCCACAGCCTGCATGAAGTCGTCAGTGATGAGAACGGAGACATTGAAGTTCTCCAACTTCCCCTTGGTCTCTTTCGCGTGGACGAATTCGACCACGTCCGGGTGCCAGATTCCAAGCGTAGCCATCATAGCACCACGACGCGCCCCCGCAGATCGAATCGTGGCGCACATGGAATCCCACATACTCATGAAAGGGACTACGCCAGATGAGATTGATCGGGTCCTCTTCACCAAGGCGCCGCGGGGGCGCAGGGAAGAGAAGCCAGTCCCGATCCCGCCGCCCTGCTGCTGAGTCAACGCTGCGTTCGTGAGAGCATTCATGATGCCCTCCATGGAGTCTTCCATGCGCGAGTTAACATAACAGTTTATGAGCGTGACACGTTTGTCAGTACCCGCACCAGAAAGGATGCGTCCCGCCGCAACCCACAGGTTCTGGTCCATAGCCTGAAACCCCCGATCCAGATGCTCGGGATCATTGACGTAGATCCCGTTGGCAACCCGGTACTTGGTATCTCTCGGGGTCTCTTCGTCTCCGAAGCGATACTTGTGCTTCCAGACGTCTACAACTATACGCTGCTGTTCCACTCTCTATCCCGTGTAGCCCATTTCCAGAGCCAAATCCTAAGTGAATCCCAGGGCATCTTTCTCTTCACCCTGAGCCTTTTGCACTCTGTTTCCATCACGTCAGACTGAGCCAGAAGGATCTCAAGTTGACGGATATACTCTTGAATGACGGCAGACCGACTCTCGTGAGGGACGAGCTTGCACTCGTCTAGCTGCGCGTTTATCTGCGCTCGCATAGCCCGAAGCTGATCGAATGCTAGCCAACTAGTGGCATAGCTCACCTTGCTCATTCATCTTGTCCGCTTCGCACAACCAACAAACTCCATCCTGACGACAGGTCTTGCAGAACAGTTCCTCGCAGGCAGTGCAAAAATCCTTGCGACTGAAGACGGCCTCGCCTTCCGAATTGACGCCGGCTTGTCGAATCGTTACCGACGTCTCACACTCTGTGCATGGTACAACCCAGACGCTATCGCTGACCTGCTTCGGTACTATCCTGAGGAGACGCTCCAGCCTCAGGCGTAGGATCTCCTCCCTCCCGATCGCCACCGTCACTCTCCTCCTGAGGAGGATTCGGTTCCGAGGCCGGGGCGAGCTTGTACTGCGTGTCCTGAAGAGCCTCCAGGTAGGCGCGCAGCTCGATCAACTCGACCGCATCGAGAAACTTCTCGACGGCCGGGTTTCCAGAATCCTTGAGGTCTCGCCACTTCAGGGTCACCCTCTCGCACGAATTGAAAAGTGCGCCGAACGCTTCGGACAACACGAGGAGCTGCTTGTGGTACATCTGCTCACGCTGGGCGAGCACCAGTACCTCTTGCTTGAGTCTTCCAATCTTGGGGTTCATCTTTACCTCTCTACTGCCCTACCCGCAGGCGGGTGATTTCCGACATCATGACATCAGCGCGAAGGGGCGGTCCCTCGAAGTTCATAGGAAAGTACGGTACACGCCAGCGTTCGAGATACCCGCGCAGCATGGAATCGATCATCGCATGGTACGCTGCACTCTGAACGCGCATGCCGTCGTCACCAGGAGTGAACAAACCTGTAGGGAAATAGAAGATCACATCATACCCTCTCAGGGCGTCTCGTATCTCATTCTCCCAATACGCGAACTCCTCTGTACCGCTCAAATGCGCGTTGCACCGGAAGAGGCAGTAGACCCAATGGTCAAGAGGGGTTCGGTCACATACGAACTCAGGTGTAACCAAGTCTCGCTCCAGCTTCCGTTCGAGAATCACTCGCTGAAGAGTCCAAAGAAACTCCGAGTCCTTGCCGAGCTGATCGTCCTCGCTCTTGATGCCGAACTCTTTGAAGACTCCCCGGACCACGCTCGGCAGAACGGGTTCGTGAAGAGACTTGGCCAGTAGTTTCAGAACGGTGGTCTTGCCGGTTCCACCGGCGCCTGCGCATCCAATCTTCATGCTTCTTCCTCTTGCCTCACTATGTCGGTCATGGCGACCTGAACAGCGTACTCATGGTACAACCCATCGAGAACGACCTCACACACTTGCCCATCAATCTTCGTGACGACCCCGCCCAGGCCCTCACAGTATCCACGAACCACTAGGATCTGCGTTCCCACCATGAGCTGGTTGACAGTCGCATTCCGCATCGGGTCAAGCTCGGCTTCCGAGACCGTGACAAGAACGTCCTTGTTTTTCATGAACGTAATGTCTAGACGACTCTCTTGTTTCAAGAGAGGTTCGTTGGCTGGCGTCACTTCGAGGAAGACGTAGTCGTCTACGGTCGGAAAGAAGGTGAGGAACCCTTTCTCCGTCAGCGCCTCAAAATCTGGTGCGCCTGTGTGAGCTACGTAGTATCGCTTCACGTCCCCGGCTTTCGAGGCAGCACCGACGATTCTTGAATCGGAGCGGGTGCGTGCTTCATCTCCATGTGCTCAAACGCGTAGCAGATCGCGGCCACTCCGTAGTGCAGATCGGGAAGGTCATCCCGGATCTCGAACAGCCGCTTGGCTACCCCGAATGGGTTCGTCGAATCAAGGTGTTTGATCACACGGACATACTGCTCTCTCTGAGTGTCGGTCAGCGGACCGTCCGACACTCCCGCATTTGCCATGTGAGACTCGACGATCAGAGTGGCCATCCTCTCCGAGAGATCCCGGGGAGCCAGCTCTGTCAGAAGATCACGTACCTTTTGGATACGCTCCTCGCAGGTACAAGCGACCGCCTCAACTAGGCGCTCCTGCGTATCCAGCCCGAGGTAACGGTCCACGTCCGTCTCAAGGCCGCTCTGTAGCGCCTCCAGAGCCGTGATAGCGTCTCGCAGGTGTCCCTGTGCCCGAGACGCCAACTTCGTGGCTCCTGAGGCATCGTAGAGCACGCCCTCTTCCTGTGCGATCTCCGCCAGCCGCTCCGCGATCTCAGGGGTGTTGAGACCCTGGAGGTAGCAGGGAAGGAGACGGGACCGGAGGGCGGGGCTCAACTGGGTCGGCTGAGAGGTGCAGAAAACGAAGTCTGCGGGCGAGCCCTCTTCAATCGCGATCAGGAAAGCCTGCTGCGCCGCAGTCGAGAGAGCGTGGGCCTCGTCTATGACGATGACCTGGGTGGACCCAAAGGCGTACTGGGCCTGCCCTAGAAGCTCTCTGACAGCATCCACGCCTGAGTGTGTGGCAGCGTCCAGCTCGGTGTACTGACTGCTCCAGGGAGGCGCACCAAGCTCAGTCGCGTAGATCCGGGCCAGGGTAGTCTTCCCTGTGCCGTAGGGACCAGCCAGAAGAACACACTGTCGCGAGTCCGCGTAGGCGGATCGCTTGAGCAGCCGAATGGCGTCCACTTGACCCACGACGCTGTCAAACTTCAGGGGTCTATACTTCGTTGCCCAGCTCAAAAGTACAGCCTCGCCTTCTCTTCAAAGTGCCGCCGGAACGGAGCCAGGCCTACCTTTGCCAGGAACTCCGCGGGATCCTTCCCAGGATACGGGATCGACTGGACGGTGGCAAACAGCTCCAACCGCTTCCTAGCTGATCTCGCTCCAAGCTGGCCGGCCGCGTCGTTGTCGAACAAGAGGTAGACCTTCTTCACGTATCGTGCCAGCAGGGTGGTGAGATCTCGGCCGACACCTCTCGTCAGGCGAGCCATGACGGGCTCGTAGAAGGCCTGCTTGAGCGCAACTCGGTCGAAAACTCCCTCACATAGTACCACCGTCTGCGTCCTAAAGATCAGATCCAGGTCCGCTCGCGAAGCGAAGTAGCTGGGCAGCCAGGGCTGCATAGGGTTCCGGCGGAAGTTGTAGTCCTTCTCTTCCAGGTTAGCGGTTGCCAGACCGGACAACCGGTCCCCCATGGAGTAGCAGGGCCACAACAGATGCTCTTCATGAAGCTTCACCTCCATGCCGTGCAGGACGTGTCTTCCGCGCTCACGGGAAACAACCCCATCCTCACGTATCAACTCGTCCGTGTAGTTACGGCTCCGAAGGTACTGATAAGCCCTAGTGGAGAGTTCATTCGTTGGAGGCGTCATCGTCTTCCGGCGGCCAAATCTCGTCCACAACCCCATGGCGAACCATCCCCTTGGCATCCAGCCAAAGCTCGCGGGTTTCACCTTTGTGAAGGTCCATCCACCACTTCTTGGTGTGCTTCGTGTGCTTGGCCATGAGCGTAGCCCAGCGATCGAACATCAGCCGATCAAAGACAATCTGGTTCTCTTTCGTGAACAGATCGCCGCTCATAGACCCCTCTCCCATATGGCTCATGAAGAAGCAGTTGGGAGTGACGTAGCGGTACTTACCTGCCGCGAGAAGGAGTCCTGCCGCGGAAGCTACCTGACCAAACCCAACCGTCATAACTCGGTTGTCTAGGGTTCGGATCAAGTCGTACAGCCCAAACATCTCGGTCACCAGCCCGCCGGGACTGTTGATCCACAACTCGATGTCTCCAGGCATCTTGTCCAGCCAGAGCAGCCCTCGCGCTACCTGCTCAGGGGTGGACTTTCCGGGCTCAGATGGATTGTCTTCTGTGCCGTACTCTAACGGTCCTGTGAGGAAGACGCGCCTGTGTTCAACATCAATGCCCATCGTGAAGAGGGCTTCGAGTGTGAGATTCGCAGCGTCGATCTCGGACAGCTTCATCTACTTGACCCAGATTGGACACCGAATGCTAGGTCCACGCTCATGATCAATCAGGGTGAAGGCCTGTGAGGGCTCCTCGTAGGACGCCTTGATCTGGACAGCGAAAGCGTTCCAACCGATCAGAGACCCGTTCACCTGCTTGTCCAGGCCAGGCAGCCACTGATGCCAGTGGCCCATGATATCGAAGTTCACCACCTCGATCTTGTTCCAAGCCATGATGGCTTTGTTGATCGGGATGTTGAGGCCACCGACACCATCTTTGTATCGAATGGCGTCTCCGTGGTGGGCTCGGACCTTGGTACCTGCGACGTCGAATCTATTGTGGTAGCCATTCGTGATCTGGAACTCTACGCGCTTCTCGTTCTCGTAGTGCTTCCTCAGCATGTGGTACAGCATCCACTCGTAGCTGTTCTTGTAGGCTGTCGCGATCATGTACTTCTGACCGGTGCGCCCGTGGTTTCCCTGGCTCGTGGGGATGAAGATCTTCTTGAAGTCCCCCTTCGCAAGAAGGAAATCGATCCCGCTGGTCAGAAGGTCGTACCCGAAGAGAGTCTCCTGGGTAGGAGACATGTAGTTGTCTTCGATGAACTCATCATGAATGTAGCCGTTGATGATGTCACCGCCAATCCAGAAGACCAGATCGCTGATGGCCGCTCCCGCTCTCATATGGTTCACGAGGCGCAACGAGTTTTGGAAGTAGCGCTCCGCCCGCTCCTGGGCGATCTCTGGCTTGTACTCGTTTCGGAAGCCGCACGTAGAAGGATCTACGCGCTCCCCGATGTGCCAGTCACTCGCCTGGATCATGGGAGTCGCGTTGGCTTTGCCCTTCCGCTTGCGCTCCTTGATGTTGATATGTGCGGGCTCGTACCCTTCGAGCCCAAGCAAGTGCTCGATGATGCCGTCTCTCTTGTGAAGCTCTTTCTCCAGCTTGCGGTTCAAGGAACCCAACTCGGAGGCATGAGTGCGGAGACGAACTTCCGCTAGATGGTCTTCGACAGCATTCTGCTTTGCAGTCTGCGCAGCGACCAGCTTAGCTACGTCGATTTCGGCCGTCTTCTCTTTGCTCAAGGATTTTTCCCCACAGTTCGTGTTCGCAGCCCATCATATGCTTCTCCAGCGCACGGATCTTCCAAGGATAATCGAAGTGCTGTCGGAGCAAGGCCAACATCTGGCCGGCTGAGTAGTAGAGATCTACGTGCCTTGCATCCGACACCGGAAGAAGCATCGCGTTCAATACCTTGAGAACGGTACCCGACCAAACGGGACTCTTGCAGGTCTGGCAGCCTCCACGGCCTGCTCCCTGCGCTTGCGCGAGCGAAATGGGGTCTACCCCTCGTGCGTCCTTCTTTCCCATCTGTTGCTCCTAGCAGGTACTGGATCGTCAGCAGACGCCCTAGGCCGTACCCTGTAACTCGAACTTCGTACCGGTCTGTTCGCCTTTTGCGACGTAGTGCTTGTCCGCATGGTCTGCGTATCCGTCCGCGTGGGTCACCAGTACGATCGTGAAGTCTAGATCCTCGGACAGCTTTTTGAGCAAGCGAGACGCGTTCTGGATGTATTGCTCACTGAGGTGTGAAAGAGTTTCATCGAGAAACACCACACGCTTGAGCCCCAGAGCCATGATGGTGACGATCCTCAGAAGGACGCCTGCGACGCACAACACGCCGCCTCCGAACGAGTCCATCATCGGCGCCGTGATACCATCGTGTAGAAGCTCGAAGCGGATACTCGTCTTGCCTCGAAACTTCTCAACGTGTGTCCTGAAGTCGAGATCCTGATCTTCAAAGACCAACCGTAGACCGCTCGACACTAGCTTGTCAATCTGGTCTGTGGACTGCCCGAGAACCTGGGACGAAATCAAGAGAAGAGTCTGATCGACTCTCGACAGGAGATCGCGCCGCTCGGACAGCCTCTGGATCTCCAAGATCACGTTCTCGACCGCCTGGCTGCGCTGGTCGAAAAGAGCTTCCAGCGCAGCCAGTCTTCGGTCGAAATCATTCAACTCGCCCGTCTTCATCAGACGAGGGACTCCAGCTCATCCTGGTCAGACAGCATCGGCGTGTCGAAAGGATTCTTCTTCTCCTGCCCTTCCTCACGAGCCTGGAACGTATCCAGGAATTCTCGCAGCTCCGGGTAGTAGGCACCGTGACGCTGGATCACCTCGGTGAATTCCGTGATGTCCGGCTTCCGGTTGTAGGTCTTGATGCGGCCGGTCGTCTCATCCATGCGGACAGTGCCGTCTTCGTTGAAGTCGATGCCGACTCGCGCCAGCAGGTGATCCATGATCGCCAGCCGGAACTCATTGGTCGCCTCGCTCCAGACGTCTTCCGCCACCTCGACAACGAAGTCGCGCTGGTGCAGGGACCAGTCACGATCGCTGCTCTTCCGGGTGTCGCCCGGCACCAGCTTGCCCTGAAGCGTGCGAGCCTTGTCGCGGAAGAGGAAAGCGAACTTGAGAATCCCCAGGGTGGGGAAATTCTGCTCGATCAGATGCTTGGCGAGATCCTGTAGTTCCTGGGACTCTGTGAATGCAGCCATTGGATGGCCTCCTTTCGTGATAAAGGATACTACCCTCTAGCTCTTCGTCATGCGCTCGATTTTTGCATCCGCAATCGACCTTCCGGCTGCCTTGAAAGGGACCGCTGTGATCACTTCTTGGGAGCCATTAGAGTCGAAGAAGAGAAGAGCCTTTCGCGCGGGGTAGCAGGCGAACCGGATCTGGCCCGTCTTCGGGACTGTGTCCAGTAGGTGGACGGACGAGACCTTGGGTTCCTCCGGCTCGTTATCGTCGTCCGCGTACTTTGTGAGACCGTCCGCGAAGGACGTAGTCTCCCGCCCTTTCCCGTTCACACCCTTCACCGTCATGCCGCTAGAGGACGGGTTCAGAACGACCGCCTCCTCGCCCGCTGCCAACCCGAGCGACACCACCGTCAGACTCTTCCTGAACGAAGCAGCGTCTCCCGTGTAGAACCAGTTGAACTCCTCGCGCTTGCTCAGGTTCTCTTCGACCTGCGGGAAGTTCCAGTCTCCCAGACGGAAAAGCATGAAGACGTCCGGGGCCTCGATCGCCGCTCGACCCACAGTATGAGTCAAGGTAAACGTGTCCACCTTCAACGACTTCAGGGCGCCGTGCAACTTCTCTGCGACGTTTGGCGAGATCTTGAGAGTCTGGCAAGGAAGACGATCGTCTTCCACGATCCGAAGACGGCTCCCGTCCGAGCTTAGGAAGCGTCCCACCCTAAGCTCGAAGTGACGCATGCTGGCCCGGATCCCCTTGGTCGCTGAGCACTCACCGAGCGCGTGAAGAGCGTCAACCAGCGGCTGGGCTGGCACGTCTTCCTGACGGCTTACAACGCGGATCGCCCGCATCGCTCGCGCCGCCTGAATCTTCCTGGCGTCGTACTGCTCAAGGTGGATCGTCTCTCCGCCCATGGAGATCTCAACGGAGTCGCCCTCGAAGTCCAACACCACGTCGCCCTCTTTGTAGGCAGCGCGGATGAACTTGGAGATACGGTCGGCGAGCACGGCAGCGTAGACCACTTGGGAGACGCCGCCAGACGACTGAGCCTTGTTCCGACTCTCCACCGGAAACGCCCTATGAAGATGGATCTCTGGGCTCAACCCCACGAGAGTCATCTTATCGTCCTCGACAAGGTACTCAAAGCCGAGCAGGTTGTACTCCATCTCCTTCCGTCCACCTATGACATGGTTGACGAAGGTGAAGGCGTCTCGGAACATGCTGGCGGAACAGTGTAGGATCATGCTCCGATATCCAGTCCCGTCTCAGCTTTCTTTATCCCCATCGCAATCTCCGCGTCGGAGATTTGATGAGAGAAAAGCGAAACGGCACTCTCTGCTTCTTGATAGGCCGAACTGATCTCCGATCGGAGGCGGGCCGCTTCGCTTTCGAGATCCTCGACATCGATCCCTGCGTCGCGAAGATCGCTCAGGATCGTCTGTCTCTCGGACTCTCTCTCCTGCTGCTTTGCCTTCAGGACCGCGTGCTGCTGCTTTAGTTCCGCCAGCTTTTCTCGCAGGGAAATGAACCCTTCTGCGGCGTCTCGGTCGGTTGTCATGCGGACCTCTCGGGTGATCTCGTCTCTTGCCCAGGATTATACCTCGGCGTCGTCCTTCCAGCCTACTTTTTCAGACCCGGTGGTAGCCGGTGGGCTGTAGTGTATCGACGCAGTGCAGGATCGTCTCCACGGGCACCAGCGGCAGTTGTCCTTTGACGGGTTCGCTGCGAATGCCGTGATTCCATCTTGGAGTTGGTCGAAATACTTGCGTCCACGTTGAAAGTCTGTGTTGATGAATTCCATGATCCGGGGTGGACTCAGGTCCACCGTCACCGACTCTCCGAACTTCGTGTAGATGAAGCCGCCCTTCTTGATGTTGTGCCCCTTGCTCATGAGCACCATCGCGTACCAATAGAGCTGGCGAGGGTCCGCGTTCTTCTTTTTGTTGTTCTTCCCGTCCCACAGCTCGATGTCTTTGTTGGGCCAGTTGGTGAGGAAGTCTGCCCACGCGAAGACGCGCAGGTTTTGATAGGACGAACGGACGGGGACCTCAGACGTGACGACCTTGTCTAAAATCCCCGCGTGATCCATCGCATCGAACCCTGAAAGAGAGTCCTCGTGAATCCGCGTGATCAGCGTCTCCTCGGACACACTGAACGGGTAGGTCTTATCCAGATCCTCAAACCAGTCTGACTCGATCACCCGCTGAGCGATCTTCGAGATCGTCTCAGGCTTGGTGGAGCGCAGGTTCACCCGCTGGTTGAAGTACACCTCGTAGACCTTCTGCACAGCCTGTCCGAGGACCGAATAGTAGGATACGCCCGGATCGGATGCGGGAGTCCCCGCCAGAGCCAATTCAAGAGCCTTCGGGCAGTCGAGCGCCATTCGGAACTTCGACCACGAGACAGGCTTGCGCCATGTGATCACGTTACTTCTACCACCTTGTCTTTTTTTCGTTTTATCTCTAGTCCTAAATCGTATCGCGCTTTGCTCTTCTCTTCTTCCTTTTCGGCAATCGTGAGAGCGCAGCGGAAAGAACAGACCACAAACCCTTCCGGTCCAGGTCCAACGTCGGTCTTGCAGACAACGCAGAACTGCCGTTGGTCGGAGGGAGAGGTTTGCTTGAAAATAGAGGTGTTCCGCCATAGGAGCAGTTCGTTGTCGCTCCAACTAGTGCAGAACGGGTGCGTGTCTCGGAACTCGCGGAGCCACTCCGCATTTTCTTCGTCCGAGCGATTTCCCGTTTCGTTTTGCTGCGCCTGCCACTCGGAGAGGGCTTCAGGATCAAATCCGTAGAACATGAATCACTCACTGGGCCAAAGCCTCCTCAGCGCGGTCGATGTACGCCTGGGTGGCCGCTCTCACTTCCTGTGTGACGTCGAGCTGTTTGAGAATTTCCTCAGGGTCCGCAGTCGTAATCGAGGTGTTGGAGAGGTTCGACAGGAACTCCTCCATCTCCTCTCTCTCCTCAGAGACCTGCTGGCGCACGCGGAGGTCCATCACGTCCTCGCACGGGGACACCTTCGGTCGTATTACCCGGGCACTCAATGAATCGCGGGTTGCAGTGATGTAGACGGCGGAAGGTGCCCGGCTCAGATCGCTCTTGTGGGCCGCCGTCCTGGTGATCGAACCCGCCGTGCAGTACGTCTTCCCGCCTAGCGTGTTGATCCCCTGATCCTCGTGATGGTGCCCGATCAGGTACATGTCCGGGTCACCGTACTGAAGGAAGTCCGGCCCGTACAGCCGCTCCCCGAAGAACTCGCCCGTACTCTTGCCGAACCAGAAGTGTCCGAGCGCCAGATGGTGGTTGACGTTTTCGAGCCTCTCCAGATCCCGGCAGTCGATTGCCAGCCCTTGGCGATAGCTCGCGCCAGAAATCTGAAGCTTGAACCCGTTCCCACCGAAGACTACCGGAGCGTCGTCCAGTAGGTGGAACGCGCCAGACTCCAGTAGTAGCTCGGCAGGCTGCCCTTGGAGCCCGATCGTCCAGTCGTTGTACTTGACGTCATGGTTCCCGAGGATGCCGTAGTGTGGGATGCCGGCCTTCTTCAGGAATTTCATGACGCGCGTGACGAACCAGAGAGGGTTGCGAGCCGGAGCCTTGTAGTGGAACCAGTCTCCAGCCCACAGAATGCCGTGACACTTCTCCTTCTGGGCGAACCTGAAGATCTGATAGATGGTCTGCTCAAGGTGTTCGAGATAGGGAGCTGACCATGCCGCGGGGTTAGCGGACGAGAAGTGAGGGTCGCAGATTCCTACGAACCTTAGCTCCTCCTCGTTGAACTTATGCGGCCCACCCAGCGGCATGGTCAGTGATTCTCCAACGGTGCTTCGCAGACCGGGCACACTCGGAACTGCGTCAAGGCCTTCTCGCAGGCCTCGATCTTCGACTCGACCTCTCCCGTGTCCGGGATCTTGATCCTCAATAGGGTATCGATTTTCTCAAGCAACGTCGTATCGGGTATGTGAAGCACAGGTGGAACGGAGGATGAGCCCGGAACTGGACTCGCCAGCTCACGAGCACGTTCCACCTGTGCGAGACGAGAATTGAGGAAGATCAGATCCGGGAGATCGGGCGGCGCGAAGACGGGCGACGTCACACCCAAATCACGGCACCGATCGACTTTCCCGAGCTGAGCGATCTGATCTTCCAGCGGAGGTAGATCGGGCGGATCCTTAAGGATCTCTGTCCTCAGCGATAGCGCCCTCTCCGCTCCGCTCAGCAGCGTAGTCATGTTGTCGAAAGCAACAGTAGCCTTGTCGCACTCCGTGATCAAGTCGTCGAATGACCCTTTCAGCTTCCCCAGACCCGCCATCTCAGCGAACAACTCCAGGGCCGCCTCGTGGTCTTCCTGGCGTGTCTTCCGTGTCTGGTCAGTCTCTCGAAGATCCCTCTTAGACATGCTCTGAGCCTTAGAGATCACGTCCACGCGCCCGAGCATCTTGAACACTTCGGCAACCACAGTGGGCGTCTCAGCGATCAGGAAGGGCTGGTCATGCTGGAAGGCAAACTGCGGGGTTCGGTGACCTGCCGCCGTCTCGATCTTCCGATAGCCCAAAGGGCCCATCATAGGCTCATGGTCCACTCCGTACTTCTCATGGACGACTGAATCGATCTCCAGTTGCGTTTGGAGCTGGGGTGATCTGCGGTCCTTGTGAACTTTTTGCCATCTGACCGAAGAAGAATCGACCAGAGTGACCTCGGCATGGCTTTCGCCTTGACGCACGAAGTGGTCTCCAGACACACCCAGAGCAAGACCCCGCACAGCACGCAGGAGAGCGGACTTGCCCAGGTTTGATTCGCCAGTGATGACGACAAACCCTTCGAGGTCTATCTCGGCCGACTTGATCGACTGAAAGTTACAGACTTTCAGCTTCAACTGCGCCCTCCCTGAAGAGTTTGATCCCGTGTAGAGCCACTACCGTGGTCCCGAACCACTCTCCCTTCCAGTCCTCGAAGGACTTGATCAGTGTCTGCGCGATCTTCTGAGAGCTGTCCGAGACTTCCAGCCCGTCCACGTTCGCCAGAAGGCAGAGGTCGATCCACTCATCGATTTCCAAGGGGTGGACCACTACGACCGGCTGGGTCAGGGGAGCCGCCACCTTCACAGCGATTCGATTGGGACGCATCTCAGTACTTCGTAGGGGCGTTGACTTCGAGGCGAAGGTCCGAGACTGAGATACAGCCGCGCTGTAGTACCTTCACGTCGTCTTCCAGGCCTCCCCTGGTCTGTCGGTACCTCTCCAGGCCCGGTTGGGCACTGGCGGACTCTCCAGGCGTCCAGAAGAACGGGTTGTAGTTGGCAACCCGGCTGGGGTACTCGGAACCCTTGACCACCAGCGGGATGTTGATGTTGTAGCACTCTCCAGGCATGACCCGATCGAAGAACGAGGACAGGAAGGACGGGAGATACCTCTCCGTGTTCACGAAAGCGCTGGCCTCAGCCTTCCCGAGAATCGTATCCTCTACGGACCCCAGCTCCTGGGAGAACGCTACAGCCTTGACTCCGAAGGCGCGGGCGGCAAAGAGGGCGGCACCCACCGTTCCGCTGTGGAAGACGTTCAGACCGACATTCGCGCCATGGTTCACGCCTGAGAACACCACATCGAAGGAGACCCCCCGGGGCAGGAACTCCTCAGAGCGAAGGAAGGCGTAGTACATCAGCTCTACCGGGGTGGCCGCCATCTCCCAGGACTGCTCCCCCTTGACCTTGTACTTCCTGAGATTTCCCGGTCCTTCCGCTCCTAGACCCTTGAGAGCCATGGAGGCGCCGGACATGCCCGTTTTCGGGAAGAGACCAATGACAGTCGCTCCGGGCCACGTCTTGTCCACGGCTCTCTGAAGAACCTCGTGTCCCGGCGTCCCGTAGCCGTCGTCGTTGGTAATCAAAATGTTCAACTGGTTCTCCTTGTTCTAGGGGGATGATACCCCCTCCAGACCTGGTTGCTTCCCTTTTTCCCCTAGAGCGAGTATCAATCGGCCGTGCTCTTTGGGTCCCCGGGAAGGGGGGCTGGGAAGACCCTGGTAGGCCCTCCCAACCCCGTACTATGTACTTGTACGTGTTCTTTTATCCCGACTAATCGCTAAAAACGTCGTCGGAAATCGCTTCGATCGTAGTAGTAGTATCATCTGTTGTAGTATACGAACTAGTAAGAGAATTCATAGAAGAAGAAGTATTAGTAATAACTTTTGTTAGTGTAGATTCTAACGTCTTGGTAGTGAGGGGAGAATTACGTAGGTGCATGAGGGTCTTTTCCCTCCCCTGAATGGAGAAACTGTCTTCGCCGTCCGGCGAGGTCCACTTGAAGTAGGACCCGTGCTTGATGCCGAGATGTTTCTCGGCCATCTCCAGAAGAGAATCGACGTTGTCGAGACCTTCTCCGAAGACGAAGACCAGGCGACCCTGCCTATGAGGCGGGGCCACACGGCTCTTGGTTGTCGTGGCACGCACCCGTGCGCCACGAAAGGCCACTTGGATCACGGCACTCTTGTCGCGTCCAGAGGTGTCCTCTCCACGCGCGTTGTCCAGCTTGAGCCGGACTCCCGCGTAGAATTTGATGGCATTCGCTGCCGCTGAGTCGAGCCCGTTCTTGTACGGGTTCTTGAAGTCGATCTTCATCCGCATCTGATTGATGAGCACCAGTGCGGGTTTACGTCCCTTGTCCACCTTCGAGGCCAGCCTGGGAAGCCACTGGCTGAAGAGCCTGGCCTGCTGGCCAGCGGACATGGAGGTTCCAAACTCGTTCGCTACTACCGAAGCGGGGAGCATGGCAGTGGCTGAATCCACTACGAAGAGGTCTATCAGGTCGTGGTCCATGAGCTGTAGGACCGTATCGGCGCCCTGCTCAAACGTATCAGGCTGAAGGAACACGAGCCTCTCGGTGTCCTGAAGGGGGAGACCGAGGTGCTGGGCGTAGGTGGGGTCGAAGCCGTGCTCGTAATCGAGCCAGCAGACCCGGGCGTCCGGGTTCTCGTTCAGAAGCTTGGCGGCGATCTGGATGCAGATCGTCGTCTTCCCAGTTCCTTCCTCACCGAAGATCTCGGTGACGTAGCCGCGGGGCAGCCCTTTCCCGAAGATCGAGTTGAGGATCGGGCTGGTCGTGTCGATGGCGTCGTGGGGCTTGACACCCTTCGAGTAGTCCTGAAACACGTCGGCACTGCCCTGCTTCGCGAATTTCTTCGCTTGATCGGCCAGTACCTGCTTGAGAACTGAGTTTGAAGCCTTCGACACTATTCTTACTCCCAGGGGAACATACGTAGTTTCTGTGGTTTCTGCTTGAAGGACCAGCGGCCCTCTATTACGTCTTGCGCCATGCGGGCTAGGAAGTACGCCTCGGCCCGGTGAGATGATACCCTCGCTTCGTCTCCGGTGATGCGTTTATATCCCTGGATGATCCCGGTTTTCTTGTTCTTGATGTCAACGCCATGGTGCCTCGACATGTAAGCCTTGAGCTGCACCGGGTAGGGTGTGGTAAAGCTCGGGACGTACTCACCGAAGAAATCTAGGATCTCATCGTAGACGATCGTCTGTACCGCAAACATCAGCGGGCTCGTCATGGCGCCGGGGATCATGCGCTCGATGCCGAAGGCGTACTGGTCGAACGGCATCAAGAGCGAGGCGTACAGACGCTTTCGAAGTTCGCGTCGGATGATCTTCACAGAGGTGGCCAGGTCGTCTTTGACCGTGGTGTCGATCTGCGATAGGACATAGTCTTCCGGCGTCCGCATGATGCAGATTCCGGTGTGTCTTTGGGACGGATCGATGCCTATGAAGATCATCGAATTCCTATGAGAGAAACGAGAAGACCCGGCAAGGGGGGACTCT